>Ga0208899_1001086_pt1 | contig 19475 bp, 23 predicted proteins | sample VirMetDEL_Nov_24_FD_184518 | JGI IMG/M metagenome (GOLD analysis project Ga0208899, IMG submission 184518) | Aqueous microbial communities from the Delaware River and Bay under freshwater to marine salinity gradient to study organic matter... | ecosystem: Environmental > Aquatic > Marine >... | reverse complement strand
TTGGGCTCTTTTATTTATTTTCAAAAAACGACTAAAATCAACTAAAATGACTAAAATCAACTAAAACAAATATTTTCATAAAATTCATATAAAAAAATAAAGATTTAGATTGTAATTTTGAGATTACTGAGGAGGCTTACCATACATTCCAGCGAGTAAATTTTCACCGAACTTTAAATCTGTATTTATCTGCTTCGTTACTTTATAAACAACTCCAGAATTATCGCCGACCTGCGAGAGACCTCCTTCTGGATCTAATATCTGTGTCTTGATATCTGTAATTGTTTTTTTCCTCGTAACAGTAAATGAAGGACCTTCTGTATCAGAATTAACGAAATCGTCATTAGCATTATATTTACCGACTGTCATCATCACTTGCATCGGATTCGCCAACTGATAATAATTCGCTTGGTCTAATATATCACTTGAGACCAGAAAGTATCCTTTAAGGACTTTCCTTGGAAGATCTTGTGCCTTAATAACTGTTGAATTTTGTTGAACTACAATTGAAGGTTCGACAGTATGATCTGCGATAGTAGTCTTAACATTCCCAGCAGTTTTAGCAGTATCATAATATTCAACATTAGATCCCACCATTGGTTTAATTAAAGGAATAGAAAAGGCATTCTGAAAATACTGCTGAGATTGTAATGAAGTTAAGAGAGCATTCGTTGTTATTCCTGAAACATTACTCGGTAAATTACTAAATTGATAATTTAAATTTCCAATATTACTCCCTGAGCCATTAAATTGTCCGTATCTAAAACCAAGAAGTCCCCAGATACTTTCTTCCCATTTATCTTCAGTGATACCCATATCAACGATACTAATTCCGCTATGAGCATCATAAGGTAATCCTAATTGTAATCTTTCAGGTGGATTAATAAATGACTGAACTGTATCAGAAGCAGTTGTCCCACTTAAATTTATCGCCGGATAAGGATGTAAATCAGGAGACCAACTATCATATCGCATCTGTTTATTAATAAAATAAACAGGATCTTGTGCGGTTCCAGAGGGTGGAGGACCTAAGATATCCCCAGGAACTTGAGGATCTCCAGCATTATAAAAATTACCAGTTTTCTCAGCAGTATGAAGGTTCTGAAACTCGAAACGATTCTCTACTGTATCAAAATTAAATAATGGATTATCAGCACCAACATAAACATTCTCAATATATTCACCTTGTAAGAATGCTTGATGACCGAAATATTGAATTGGATTATATCCTGAATGAAGCATGATCGCAGCATTACCATAAGCACTGAAATGATAATCATAACCAATTTTAGTATTAGCATTTATCTGACCAGTATTGGGACCCGAATTCAACCATATATTGGGAATACCACCAATTAATTTAGTTGTAAAAGCAATCCTTTCATCACCTCCTGTAGTCCATTTACGAGCAAATCCATACGCTAAATTGTAATCTGTATCTCCAACTGTATCATTACTTGTCAAATGTGAAGTATTATTATCAAAATAAATAAATACAGGAGCAGAGGTCTTATCAGAACCATTAACTCCTGGTGAAGTAAAAGAAGTATTATACATGTCCGAACCTAATGGTTCAATATCTCCTTTTAAAACTCCTTGAGATTGATATCCTATATCCATATGAAGAAATCTTCCAACTTCTCTAAATGAAGCCGACAATGATGCAGAGGTCGTGTTAAATGTAGAGTAATTAGTTCTTGGATAAGTCGCGTCAACTCCTCCATCTAATAATTCAGGATAAAGTTTCTGACTATCAAAAAATCTTTTCAGTTTCAATAAGACCTCTTCAGACCAAGTTATATTAGTATAAATGACTGCGTCTGCTCCACTGGTGATATTCGCCGAAGTTTTATTTCCATGATAAGCGAAAGCAGCTCTTCCTGCTTCGACGAAATCTGGTCTTTTAAATCCAATATAATCATAAGCATTACTATGAGCAACTGATCTATTTGTTTGAAGACTTGAACCATTTGTGACTGATACAGGCATAGAATTACTCAGGGTAGCATTATAAAAATCTTTACAAGTTGAAGAATTAAATGAAATATAACTGGGAGATCCGAATGCTACATTTAACTTACTTTCTTGAATGAGAGTTTTTAGATTCCCTTCATTCGCTATAATTGTTCTACTGTCCTCAGGTTCTGTTAATTGGTCTGTTATTTGAGAAGCTATGTTTGAAGGAGTATTATAACCCTTATTAATTGTTAATTTTACTTTTTTTCTGAACCTTACATAATCAGCAACCGCTGGATCTGGAACCACTCCTGCTTTCGGTTGAAGACTTTCAGCAAGTTCTTCCGCTGAAACTGCTGAACCATTATAAACCATTAATTTTCTCTTGAACAATGTAAATCTTGAATTATCTTGTCTTAATTTAGTTCCATTATTATTTAATGCTCCACTGACACTTCTTATTTTATACTGAGATCTCCAATCGTCTCTTATATCTGTAGAAGTCAATGTAAATCTTCTATAAAGATCATAAAAGAAATCATTAACTCCCAATGGAAAACCATCTGATACTTCCCAATATTCTTGAGAAGTATCAAGAGCAGCACCTCCCGCTTTATTATACGGAAGGACTGAGGCATTAAATGCTGAAGCATTCCCGAAATTTCTAGGAAGTGTCATACAATTTTCACCATTCGCTGTTTTATAAAATTCAACTACGATTGTGGCTTCATTATCTTTCATATCAACTTCTTCTTCTACATTTTCTGCTTCTTGTTTAGCATATCCAGTCGGTGAGTATCTTAGAGGACTTAATGTAGCAACTGTATATCCTATAAATGAAGAATTAGTCAATTCAGTATGAATTATTTTTTTTTTACCTAAACTTCTTCCTTTCATTTCAATCACTTCACTCCCTGCTCCCCTCTGAGCAATATGAGCTGATTGGATTGAAACCTGATCTCCTATATCAAGAGTTAATCCTCCAGCAACTCTATTAGTGAAAACTGCTGTATTTGTTTGAGCGAGATTACTCGCTGAATATTCTTCAGAGGAAAGTCTATTTGCGTCTAATAAAATTGTCTGTGTGTAAGGTAGTGCGGAGGACATTATAATAAGAAACAATAAATAAAATATTTTTTATGAATTTATTGTTATGAAAGAATTATTTAAGTATTGCTTCGCTTAATGAAGCTGAGTTGTTACATATCCTGCTTGGAGGACTGTAATCTTAGCAAGTTCTAACCATGCTCTCTGAGTGTAGGATCCAGTATTGTCAAGACCCTCATACTTCCAGTAATACTCTAAACCTCTGCTATTAATACGCTCATTGCGATTGAGTCTGAATGATAACCAATTGAAACGACCAAGAACACCCTTTTCATCAGCAGCATCACCCTGTTGCTGAACATATCCCATAAATTCGTCTGTAGTCAATGCTACACCCTCAGCAGAGAACTCTTCACGAGTTACGAAAGGAACCATACCCTCTGCCTGAGCCGTATTGTGGAAATGACGAGCAGGATTGACAACATCTATCGGATACAGGAATCGGTCATTGTATTTAATATTTACCGTTAGAGAACCATTCTGGAGACCAGCAGCAGGAGCTTCACCAAAATCATATTGTGCCTCAGGAGAAATAGCGTGATACTGATTGGTAATTGTTTCATCCTTAGAGGCGTCCGCTTGGAGACCAGTGATAACCTTAGTCACAATGCGACCAGCACCACCAAGATTCCTTATCTGAGTAGTTCCGCTGGTGGAGGTAGCGGATACCGAAACCTTGGAGTGGCGATAATCAAAGTGATTGATTGTGATTTCTGGGTTCTGTTGAGCGTAGGTAGCCATCATGTCTTGAGGATAATAAATGTAATCAGCAATGAATTTAACTTCATCAGTATTAACAGCATATGTCACAGCACTCGTTCCACCCTGAGCAACACAAGCACGATTGAGAGTCACTGGTTCAAAAGTTAATTCAATGGAGACTTGTTCCTGCATCATGTATAGAGGGAGCTGGGTCTGCTTCAACATTGGGAAGAGATCCGCAAGAGCAACTTGGAACTGAGGACTGTTCTTAAGATTTACCCAATCATGAACTCTTAGATCTGGAGTTGCTGCTCCGTAAGAACTATTGTATTCCTTACCATTGGAAAGACCATAGGTGAAAGCACGTGTATCATTATCAGCACCACCAGCAGTAGTATCAGCATCACTGTATCGGAACTCGTGAGAAACACATTTTCCACTTAATACTTGCTCACGCTCCAATTGGTGTTCATTCGAGATAAACATTTGCTTGTATGCCGATAGATAATTGTATCCGTCAATTTCTTGGAGAGTTTTAGTTCCAACTTTTAAGGCACAGCGAGAGATTAGAGAATGAGCTCCAACAGTAGGAGGAAGGAAACGATCTTCAGCATCAGGTGCCGTGAGTTGGAGAGTGATTTTGCTGTGAGAATGAAGTATCCCCTTGTTTAAAAGAGTAAATCTAACAAAAGAATCGCTTCTCACGACTGGGTCTGTAATTGAAGTCTCTACATCAGTAGCAGTTGTAGTATCCATAGGAGATACTCTTAATAGATTGGGAACATTCGGTGGAACAGCAGAGCGTTCAACCATAGTTGGTTGAGGATCTTGTCCACTTGGTCCGTCAGAAGGGGGAGTCATGTCAGCACTATCCATTACTTTATAATGAATGAAATAAAAAAATAAGAATTAAAAAAATAAATTTAAATTAATTTAATACCTGAAGACCTTGAGGACCAAAAACGAGTGTTTGTTTATTGTGTACGAAAACAAAGAAGGCTTGAGGCGAGTCGGTGGTGAGATCCAATGACATATTAATGCCGAAGTTCACATTGCGATAATCCACGCCTTGGTCTGAAATTGTGTCGAGAGCAACTCCAATACCAAAACCACACCCACCAAATGCGAAATCCTTATCAAATCGTGCCGAATCACTCAGGCGAACATTCTGAGGATTGAGAGAAGTTCTGGTGTTATCAGCGAACTTCTGGATAGCATTGACAAAGTGGTGATAAATTTCACTGTCCGCTGTTTTATTATTTGCATCAGTCTGCTGGAGAGTGTTAATATTGTAATCAATTGGGAACTTAGAACCATTACGAGTGAAAAAGATTTCCTTAATATCAGCAGAAGATCCTCCAGAGTTTGTGGGGTATAGAGTTGCTAAACCGTCAAAAGTCAAGTTATTAATGTGAGCTGCTGGAACAATATTAGCGAAAACACCAAGAACTCTTGATAAACCTAACTGGAAATTAATAATACCATTTGCCGAGTTAATTGTTTGGTAGTAGGAGTTAATGGAATTGTATTCATAGGTTCCCGACTGCTGACTCTTCATCTGCTGTACTGATTGGGGGTCTGGTTCCATTAGTTCAGCAACTAATGTTACATCATTGAATTCATAGAAACTATCTGTGTAAGAAGCACTATCAGCATCCCCCGAAGTGTGGAATACCTGCGAGTCTGGACTTAAATGAATCTCTACAAGCAGTCCTCCAACTGCTTCAGGCATTAGAGGAATTGGTTCTCCACCATTTAGGAGACCACATGGGAGACTCATACAGAAATGATTCATAGTGCTTGAAGACGAAGGAATATTTACAACAGATTGCTGCTGAGCGGCATAGTTAGGAAGAATTAATGCCGATTCATTTAAATGACCAATACCGTCTTCCTTAGAAGTGGTGACTGGAAGGTAGGAAGCAAGAAATCGATTGTAATGTCTAATGCTCTCAATTGTTTGACCAGTTCGCTGACTCTTAATCGTAAGAGTATCAATACACGAATAAACACCTAATTTCTCACTCATTGCTAAATTGGATACATCCGAAACAGAAGAAGACCCGCTCTTAAGTAAAGCACGGAACTTACCACAGAAACGAACAGAGTTGCCAATAAGCATTCTGTCTTGTTCTCCTATAATAAATTGAATTACTGGATTTCCATTCTTGAAACTGATAGAGCCATTACTAGTTATATTTGAGGGAACTATTTCCACGTTCATATTTGAGACACTCATATTTATAATATGAATGGTTAAAAAAAATTAAATTTAAAAATTAAAATTTATTGGGAGTCTATCTTTTATCAATGATAGTTTCATAAACAAACTTGAACCAAAGAATTAAATATTTATCTTTAGAACTAATGATTGGATTTCTATGTCTTCTATAAACCCAACGTTTATCATCATTCCTTTGATTTATACCACGTATCCCAGTTTTATTATTTATCTGTAATTCTCTTTTATAACCACTATTACACTTACGACACAATACCAATCTAAAATAACCAGTTTCATGATCGTGATCCATACAACGACCATTTGATTTAAGACCACCACATAATTCAACTTCGCATAATTCACATTTTTTCGTATTCATAACTTTATCATAAATTTCTTCATAAGTTTCATTTTCTCTTAATTTTAATCCTCTGGCAGTCTTCCATTGAGATATTTTTTTACTCTTGTAGAAAGGATCTTTAGACATATTGCTACAAATTTATTTATTAATTTATTTTTATATCAAATTTACACTTGGACTGAAAGACCTCCATTCTTGATTTCAAGGCGACGAATGTGCGAGATAAAGTTGTTCCAGAGCTTAGGTTTAGTCTGAGGATTAGCATTGTCAGTATATTCCAATTGTAATACAAAGTCCTTGCCACGAGTATCATAAACAGCATTCTTTCCTAGTGCGAGACTTCTTCCAATAAAGAAATTATCTTGGAAGGAAAGGAAAGACATTGGTTCTATATCCGCCATCGCTAATGCTTTCTCTGCCTCAATCGCCCAATACTGCGAGACCGAGTTCTTAGCAGAAATCTTGGATACATCAACTTTTCTATTAGGATTGATCTTACCATCATAAATCCACTGATACTCCTGAAGACCATCGGATATTCCTACAATTGCCGATCTCTGAGAGCGATTAATAATATCGTCACTTGCTTCATTAATCAAGTAAGTTGAAGAAGCAGATAGTAATTGCTTCGTGCTGTATTGGGTTGCGTCTGTGGGAACACAGAGGGCTGCGGTCGCACGACTTTCAATTAATGGGAGCCGAATATTGGCGACATTATCACCTTGGAGTTGAGAATATCTGTAGTTCGTAAATGACCGATAATCATAATTAATAGTTCCCCCTTCCTTCATCATAGCCATCATACTCTGTTCATAACCGTCTGGAACACTAATCTGTCTCACAATCATTTCAACATTAGAAACTACATAGGACGCTGGATAATCACTGATATCACTTGAATCTGGATTGAAAGACATTAAATGATATTGAGTTCCCGCTCCCGTCCATGTTTCACCAGTTGTATTCTGAATTTTTTCACTTAATGTTATCTTGGTTTTACTTATTCCATAAGCGGCTCCCGAAACTTGTTCTATCTGGTCAATAATTGCTATTGAACCATTAACAGAAGCATTATCTCCTGATACGAAGGTCACCTTTTCACCAACCACGAAGGGGAATGTAGCAACAGAAGTCTGATTGTTATCGTGAGTGAAATAGAATGTATCACTTGAAGCATTCGCACTTGCGGATAAAGCGGCAAATGAGCCACTTGTAGCACGAGTAGTATCAGAACCATTAATAGAATGATAAACTGGATTTAACTTGAGGCGTCTGTATCTGTTAGTGCTGTCAAGACTTCTAAAGACCTTCTTGGCGTCCTGAAGTAAAATTTCTACGAAGAGACCATCCGTTAACAAACTTGGGAACACAGCCTCGTTGCGGAAAAGTCCTGTATTCAAATGAAGTTCACCCTTAACCTTCTGTAATCCATAAGTTGAATCAGTTGTTTCAAAATTAGTATCAAGTGTAGGATTTCCATCAACCTTAGTGAAATAAGGATTACTGAAACAATTACCTTGAACCGTTTTAGTTGTTCCCAAGGTTCCACGACATGCTGGATCGTATGTAGTACAACCTTCACCTAATGCCCTCTTGGACCTCATGCTTTCATTTGTTTCATAATCAAATCGCAGAGCAGTCAAAATATCATAACCCTCTATCTCCTCAAGTAATACAGTTTTTCGTCCAGAAAACAGCCTCACCGAGCGGATCAAACTGTGTAATCCAGTCTGTGCGTCTAACTGAATACGCTGAACACCATTCGTAGCATCAACAGTAGGAACTGATAATTCAACATCCATCTTTAACTTGGATTGGGATAAATCAATAAACTTGCTTGTTGGGGGTATGTATAACTCAATGCGACTTCCGGGATTATAGTTGAGACCATTCTCGCTTGGCACAGAAACTTCTGTTTGTCCGACCTTAATCTTATCTGAAGATGTAAAAAAACCACTCATTTATAATATGAACAGGTAAAAAAAAATAAAAAACTTGAATTTAAAAACTTAACTTAAAAACTTCCAGTTCCTGTGATACTTGCTTTCGCAGAAATAGGTGCGGAGGCTGCGAGACCCAATGAAGAAAATGCTGGTGTCACCTTGGTCTGAGTTAGTTTAGGAGGATCAGGTCCTTTATTATCACTTTTCTTTTTATCTAGATCTGCCTTAATATCGTGGTATGCGTCCATAATTCCACCAACAGCACTTGTGATTCCCCCAACAACTTCAAGAGGTGGGAAAATTGTTCCAACTACATCAGCGGCGGCACCGATCTCTTGTAACTTGTCTCCTGTTGATTCACCACTAAAGAAACTCTTGTTATTTGCTAAATTTTCAAATCCTTTACCAATTGAAACTAAACCACCGAAATCACCAATTGCTTTTCCACCAATCTCTGATACTGCTGTGAGACCAGCCTCACCCAGTTTCGCACCACCAGCAAGTTTAAGACCACCCTTAATCAATGAAGAACCTAAACCTGAACTTTCAATCTCGTCTCCTGCTACTGCCTTTGCGTCATTCACTGCTTTACCTGCGTTTTCTAAATCCTTAGTAGCTTCTTCACCAGAAGCAACAACTTTACCGTCCGCACCAACTTCTGATGCCGCCATTCTTGGAACTGGTTTCGGAGGAGGTTGCCCTGTAACTATTGATTTTGCTGTGGTTCCAATTGTCTGTAATCTTCCCTTCGTCGAGTCAATCATAGCACCAGAGAATCCACTCTTTCTAATTTTACCTCCAAGTTCACCCAACCCAAAAAGAGATCCTACAGTTGATTTTCCATCCATGACTCCTGCTAATGCTGAATCTTCTTCCGTTTTAGTATTATCACTAGCGATAGTCTGAGGTTTCGCTTTTACCTTTGCGTCATAGTCGTCTTGGAGTCGCTGATTCGCTAGAAGAACACCGTCATTAAAGTTCTTAGTTCTTGCGTTGAATGCTGAACCCTGCGAGAGGGCGTTAGAATAACCATACATATCCATCTTTATAAAAGATTAATTATTTTAATTTTATTCTGGAATTTTATTTTTTATTTCACCACCGAATAGTAAACGATCTCCTTCTGCTAATTGTTCCTCAAAGTTTCTAAATGCTCTCGCTGGATTAGATTGGAGATCAAGGTAAAGGAAATCATATCTCACTTCAGTTGCTTTATGATAAATTTTTCTAAAATTATCGTCTCCACCGAACATCCCTGAAAATTCTGCCGAAATCTTGTCCATTTCCGACATATTCTGTAAATTTCCACAAATAAAAGCATTTGTATTGTTTCTTATTGTTGGTCCTACCGCCTTGAATGACTGAACCGAAACTGCTAATAATCCAACACCGTAGTGTCTTGATCTTGTGACCAAATGGTTTAAATAAGAGTTTCTTTTCACTGAACCGAGAATATCGTCAAATATCATTCCAATGAATGGTCTGTCTTCATCGTCAAATTGTTTTTGTTGTTCTATGATCCCTGCTAAAACCATATCGTCATAACCAGTATAACAATCACAACTCTCACGCAAAAAACGACTTGTAACATCCTGATCGATCGTATTACTCATGATTGTTACATTATCCATAGCTCCTTTATAAAAGTCGTCTCTTAATATTAGGTTTGAGAGTATCGTGCTCTTGCCACTTTTCGTCGGCATGACAAGACACATAATACAAGGGAGTTCAGGGAGATTAGGGTGAGTTATTTTCCTTGGTTTTTCTTTCGGGGGATCTTTTACAGGAAATATCTGAGGGGGAGGTTTGTTTTCCATTTATATAATGATACTTGATTTTATTTTTAATAAAAGAATGTATTTGTAGCAGATTGCGTCAATTTTATTTTTGAATTCTTTTTCGGCTATTTTTTGATTATTTCTTTTTTTCGTAACTACATAATAATCCCCTCTTTTTCTATGACTAATAAGTCTATGACCTGTTTTATTATTTTTATATGATTTTTTTGGCTGTCGCAAATATGAAGCATTACAACTCCTACAAAGAACTTTTCTAAAATAACCTGAAATATGATCGTGATCCATTTCAGGCGTATTATTATCAAAACTTAAATTACATAATTCACAGTTAGTAGCAGAATAAACTCTATTATAAATATCATCATAAGTCTCACCTTCTCTACATATTAAACCACGATATTTCCATTTTGCTTTCATCATACTAATATGACTTGCTCTTGACATTATTACACATTAATAACTTGTGTTAATTTTAAATCAAATTTAAATGAAAAACTGTCTCCATTGATCCACTGGTTTATCAGGTTGGATTGCCTGTTGGAGAGTTCTTTGCATCTGTCTCTGCCTTGCCTCAGAGAGTTCCCTTTGTTTTTTTTCTTCTTTTTCTTTTTTTCTTATAGTTTCATAGGACGCAATTGCTGAAAACATCGCATTTTCCATATCTTCTCTTGTGAAACCAGTTTGGGGTTGACTAGGAGATCTTGCGGTATTTTTTGGTTTTTCAATTTGCTGATTAATTTTTTCTTGTTCTTTTCTTTGTTTAGCAAGTATCCTTTCCTCTGCCTTTTTGATACGAGCTTCTTCCTTTTCTTCTTCCTTTTGAATCTTCTGTTTTTCTTTTTCTTCTCTTTGTTTGGCTCTTTTTTCAGAGGCAATCTTTCTAATCCTCTCCAAATGATCTTTTTGTTTTTGAGACATAGGAGCCTTTCTTGTATACTTTCTTTTTCCACTGGGTCTAAATTCTCCCTCGGGTTCTTCTTCCTCTTGCTCTATCTGAGCAATAGGTTTCACTGTAGGAGGTCTTTCAGCAAATACTTCGTCCTCTTCTGGAATATTTCTTTCAGTAACTTCAATTAAATGATCATTATTTTCGTAATCTTCTTCAAGGACCTCTTCTTGGATTTGATCTATTAAATCTTTATCCATTGGATCACCAGTATCAGGGAGATTATTATTTGTTTCTTCAGGCACTGGTTCGCTTGCCTTTTCAGGCATTTGTATCTTCGGCATTATTTTATCCATTATATGAAAGAACACATAAAATAATTATAGAAAGATAGACTTATAGAAATAAAAGATAGAATGATAAATTCTTTATAATTTACCCTTTTGACGAATCATGAAAACTACTTCTGTTGAACCTGTGAGATCTTTAGCAAATGTTTCGTCCTTACGAACTAAATGAACATCTAGGTCTGTAAGTCTTAATGGTGCGGCATTCTTTAAGTCAATAAATGACTTATCATTATTCTGGAAATATAAAGCACCAGTCTCAGCTCCACTATTGTCAAAACGAGGGATTTGGAATAAGATCTTGGAAGGATTACCAGTATTGAAATTATATGTTTCGTGAGTCAGAGTTGGAACTCTAATGAAAGTGGATTGCTGACTGCTTAAACTTGGTCTTGATACACTTGTGAAAGAAGCTCCGTCGTATCCTCCACCATGAGTCATTCCACTATCAGTATTAATAGAGAAAGGACTGAAACCAAGGACAGAGGTTGAGTTCGGTTGCCAGAGTTCCATTCGTCCTTCCATATAGCGACTATTCTTACTCATAATGAAAATATTTTCATATCTGTTATCATTAGGTCCTAGAAGAGTATTTTGAATTCCAGCATAATTTCTTATACTTAAATCAGAAATAGCAGTTCCATCAGATGTCATTGCTTTCAATATGTCTCTTGTATACACATCCATATCCCAATCAATAGCATTATTCCAAACAGGAGTAGGGGTTGAACCAGAGCCAACCATACTTGATTGAGTTTGACTATTACCTCTTCCATCTATGAATACTGGAATCTTAGTTCTTGCTATCCAAGAGTTTTCAGGGAAATTATTAGTTATTGTTGTTGAAGTCCTACAAGCATAATTAGTAATATTAACTGTAGCAGCATTCGTGCTCAGATAAGCAGTTGGATACATCTTCCAATTAGAGATTGTTGTCGGCATTGGGATCAGTGATTTATATGAAGCACTAGAGAAAGTATTGACCGCTACAACTGTCTGTCCACTTACAGAAATCTGAACCTTTTCATTGGAAACAGTAAATGTAACATCTCCCATAGAAGCAGAAGGGATAGGAGTTCCAGTAGCGAAAGAAGAGTTTGGAGTATTAATTGCCTGAGACGCCGAAGATGCACTCGCATAGTAAACTACTTCACTCATTTTTCCGAGACCATCAACATCACCAGTATAATTATAAATTCTAATATATGTTCCATCATTCTCAACACAATAATCCATATAAACATCTCCATACGTTCCACGACCTTCACCATAAATAGCAAGACTAAATGGATGGTCTGAATTGTATCCGGCTTCCCTCATATCTCTTCCTTCCCATCCCTGAACCTCCCCTTCAAGATCCGTGCAGTAAGGTCTTGAAAGACCAACTATTTCTCCAGCCCCAACTCCGGTGTATGTAATTGATCCATTGAATAGAGAAAGAGGTCCTCCAGCCGACCCTTGCGGTAAAAGTTGTAGGAAACAATCATCATCACCAGCAGTTAAGGTTGTTCCATCCCAAGAACCATCAACTCCAGATATCTCCTGGAGATATGTATCAGCAGGGGGAACTGCTGAAGTTGCCGCCGAACCAACTTGCGGAATCTTAAACTGAAATCCATTAAATAAACCATTACCATCAACCGAGATATTAACTTCAATATTTACTGAATCAATTTCAGGATGCAATGAATATGCTTCTTGAAGGACTCCCTTGAATTCTTCAGCAAAATCTTGGGGAGACTTAGAACCAAGAATATCATTTCGTGCCGGGATCATATAAACTGTTTGGTCTCCATAAGAAGCATTCGTGGCTAAGCGTTCACCAAACCAAAAATTAGTCGTAATATTATTACCATAATCCAACATAGGAACTCTTTGGATTTTAACACTCTCGACTGCGACTTCACTATTTGGAGGTATCATTAATGGATTTTTAATATTGTTTCTGTATTGATATGGGACGGCGATCCCAACTTGATTCGTTTCGTCGTGTTGTGCCGAAGAAGTAATAACTAAACTCATTTATAATATGATTACTTAAAAAAAAAATAACTCTTAAATTAAAAAGTAATGGCGAAAAAAACTAAGAAACCTAACAGACCACCTCCTATGAAAATTTCAGAAGGAGTTCCTGACACTTCACGAGCCAAGCAAACTAAATCTTATCAGGTTGGTAAAGAGTTACGAGTTGATCAGGAATTGAATAAAAAGAAAGAAGTCAAGGAAAAGGATGTATTTGATTTTTCAACAAAACCTAAGAAATAAAATCTACTAATATTTATTGATTTGAAAATGGCTGATCCATATCCTTTAATGTTTAGTCTTGGAAATGTTAATCATGAAAAGGGTCAAGAACTTCCAAACCATTATCAAGGAGATCCTTTTGCTTTCCGCTACAAATATAATTATTTTGAAAAAGAAGAGCATTGGTACTCGGATAGTAACTTTTTTGGAAATCCATTTGAAGACTTTGGATCAAGGCGAGAATATGAAGAAGAAATAGACGAAAATTATCAAGTATTGGGTTTGAAACGGAGTGCATCGCAAGAGGAAATAAAATTAGCATTTAGACAGAAAGCAATGGAAACTCACCCAGATAAGATTGGTGGCGACGGAGAAGAATTCAAAAAGGTTAGAGAAGCCTACGAGTGTCTTATTTCATAATATTTTAAGCGAAGCAATATTTAAAAATCGAAAATTTTAAATATTTTAATCAATTTAACTTAAGTCTTTATTTTAGTCGATTTTAGTCGATTTTAGTCGATTTTAGTCATTTTAGTCGATTTTAGTCGATTTTTAGCTCTTTTTCAAAACCCCTCCCAAATTATTTTTTTGCCTGAACTCTTTTCAAAAACTTCTCAAATCGACTAAAATCGACTAAAATGACTAAAAATGACTAAAATACTTAAAATTATTTTCTATTTATGTATATAATGAACAGAAGTGGATCCTCAGTTGAAGAAATTAATGATTTTTACAATCTTCATAGTAATTTCACAGTGTTATTGAAGAACTATTTGAGAAGTCCTGAAATGTCTCACAAATTTGAAGAAAGTAAATCAACAGATCAAAAGAAGTTTATTAGAAACCAAAGATCTCAACTTAAAAAACTTTATGAAGAGAAACTGTTTGAGAAACCTAGAATGAAAGAGTTTGAAGAATGGATTTCAAATAATCGTGATATAAAAATAAAATTTATAAAAGAAAAAGATATTAATTGTGAAAAAGATCAAATAATTGAAGATCTTAAAAAACAAATAAAATTATTAGAAATAGAAAATGATAGATTAAGAAAACAACAATCTTTTTCTCCAAAGTCTATCATTGAACCTAACCCTTATGAAGACGACTATCCTCTATCTGTAGAAGACAGTGACGACGATATTCAAGGTTGATCCTTACTTAAAAATAATTTATTATTTATAATTGTAGTAATAATGGTCATTAACATTGAGACTGGTTATAGCGATATTAGCACTAATATGCTTCATAAAATGGTAAAGGCAGAAGTTATGGAACTTTTTAGGGATATGGAAACCAAGCATTATGAAATGTGGAAGGCAAATATTCAAATTGGAGATACTGCTGAGAAAGAGATTGAAAATATTAATGAAAATCTTGCAGTTGCCGAGGCTGAAAATCACAAGTTCAAGCAAACAATCCAGGAACTCAATGAAACCAATAATAAACTCGTTAAGAGAGTTAAGTATTTTGAAGAGAAAAAGGAAATTGATAAGAAGAGGGAAGAAAGTCCTCCAAAGATTTTTGAAAAGTTAATTCAAATGAATGAAGCACTTGAGAAACAAAATGAAAACCTTGAAAACCAAACTAAATTACTGGAGGCTCATAATAAGTCTCTTATTGAAGAGTGTAAGAACAAGAATGAAGAGAATGAAAATTTAGAAGAAGAAGTTCAGAAGTGGAAGGAACAAGTTGAAGAAAATTACAAGCATCACTATGACCAATTTGAACCAGTCCTTCTTGAGAATGAAAAGTTAAAAGCAGAGAATAAGAGATTTAGGTCTAAGATGATGGGGTTTCAGAATTTACTTTCGTATACTAGTGATGAATTTCAATCAATCTTGAAGCAACATCCTAATCCTAATGTAATTGATCCTCTTGTCAATAAATTTATTAATGAAAAATGTGTTGAAATGGATAATATTGTTGACGGAGTTAATGAGTATGCTCCTTTAGAGTTTGACAATCTTTATGCTGCTTTCAAAGAATGGATCGAGGATCGCAACGAACTAAATCCACCAGATAAGAAAAGTGTTAAGGAAGCTCTTAAGGATTGGCAAAAGAATTCAAAATATGGATTAGATATTAGAAAGAAAAATCCTGGTGGTATGAATGGTTATGAAGCCAAACCAAGATTTAATTTAAAAGTAATTTAATAAATTAAATCGTAGTGTAATGGTTGTTTATCAAGGAAAGAATGGTTCCGCAGTATTTTATTTTGAAAATAAAATTGTAGGATCTCTTCCATTGGGAAATCATACCCTAAGGGACGGTCGCAGAGCGACACTTACAATTGAAGATTATGAAAAACAAAGAGATAGTCTTCTAAGAGAAGCATTAGAAGATAAATCATTTAACTTAAGACAAATAAAAAATATTATGTGGAGAGGTCTTCATACTATGAAAAATTCAAAATTAGAAAAAGATAATCAGTTTATTTGTATGACAGTATTATGTTTAATGAAACTTAGGCAGATTGATCCTGAGGGAGTTGATCAGGGCATTCTTCTTGCTCCTCGCAAGAAAGTTTCTCGAGCCTGAGCTCACTTTGTCTAATTTTAATTTGTTCTAATTCCTTTAATAATTCACTTCTTTTTAATCCAGTCACAGGTTTATGGGTTTGCTTTAACCTGTGATTGATTGTTCCCTTTCGTAATGCTAATTTACCCTTTTCACTTTCATGATATTTCTTAACTCTTTCGTCCCGAAGTCTATTTTTACTTTTTGGAGATATGTAACACCTTCTTATGTTAATACTGTTTTCCTTATTATGTGACGCCCAAAATTGTTCTCTTTGTCTTAACTTCCATTCCTCTCCTGGTTCAAATTCAACTTCTTCAATAATTTCAACTTTAGGATCTCCTTTGTCAAATAATCCTTGATAATTATGTCTTTTCTTTCGGTGCCTTTCTCTATGGTGAGCCATACGGATACTCATATATGGAGACTTTGTTGAACCAATGTAACACTTTTCACAATCGGGTGCTGTGAGCTTGTAAACCTTTCCAACAATCATTATACAATCACCATAGAAAAAAACTTGAGAAAATGACCGCATATTGTTTAAAATTTTCGATTTTTAAATAATTACCAAATCCAACCTTCTCTTGCTTTTTCTTTTTCTTCTTTCTCTTTAGTTAATTTATCCAGTTTCTTGTCCATTTCTAAGATAATGGCGAGCATTTTCTTTTCAATATCTGCCTGTCTTTTGATTATGAGCTTTAATTCAGCGATCTTTTCAAATGCTTCTGTAATCGGCTTCTTTTCAATATGAGCAACTTTGACAACCATTATATTGTCATTTTGATTTTATTTTTCGGAGCTCAAAAATCTATTTAACTTTGGTTTGTATCTTCTTACTACCGCCTTAACAAAATTCTCACTAAATTGAATATCGTATCGTGGTTCTCCCCCTACATTCAATAAAGGATAAGATTTTAACCAAATACCCCACTTTTTAGGATAAATTTCATGAAGCCAATTATCGCAACCCCAATTGGGGATCTCTGGTGGATAAATAAAATCAAAGATCTCTAAGTGAGTTTTATGTAGCAGGAACTGTGTTGGTATTTGGTCGTTGTTAGACCAACCAGCACAAAAACCAATATTATTATTCTTTTTTAATTTATTCACAAAACAACTGAGCCAACCTGTGTCTCTTGGTAATCTTATGTCGTCGCCCAATATCTTCAAGTATTCAAAATCCTCAGTAACTGCGAACTTTGCTAAATCATTCCATATCCAAGTTGGTTTGCCTTTAACTTCGTCTCCAAAAGCAGTCCATTCAATATTGAATTTAGTGAATGTCACATTACATTTCATTCTTTGTTCTGGATCTTTCCAAACTTTACAATCATGATCATATCCAACAAAACAAGTAATTTCGCAATCACTTGGAGTATGAATTTCTAAATCTTTAAATAATACATTCCATAAGTCGGTTTCCTCAGCATTAATCCAAGGTCTTTTATTTGTAGTTGTTGGAATACAGAATGCGATCTTTTTCATTTATACAAGGTAAAAATATTTTTTTTTTTTTTATTTTCACTTAATATAAATGATCCATAAAACTTTCACAAAAAAAGACCTTCTTGAATTTGTTGAAATCTATGACATGGAAATTGAAGATCCTAGTTCTTTAAGTAAAAAAGATTTACAAATACAAATTGAAGATTATTTACAATTAACCCTTAATCTCCCTTTCACTACTGAATATGATTTCAATACACCAGAAGAGCTCCTTCAGTATTTACAAAATCAAAAACCTAATGTTGATTTAAATTACAGAGAAAAAGGTGAAATGATTACTTTAGCAAAGAAGATCTTGAAGTACACAAGAAATGGATATAGTATTGCTTTCGCTGATTTTGCTGATGTTGAAGAGATTTATCAGAAAGGAATCTTATTAGCAAATCACGGTGATATTCCAACTTGTAGGAGGGCAGTTGAAGAATTAAATAAAGATCAAAAAATAAGAAATAAAATTGAAATCCAAATCTCTTCAAAAGTTAAAAAAGATTTAGAACAAAAAAAGATTGAAAAAGATTCACTAAATAACAGATACAAGTTTCAAAAGAAACATATTTGTATAAATTTTGATTAAGCTTCAGGCTCGGGTTCTGGCTCAGGAGCAGGCGAAATAGACTGAGGAGCAGGAGCAGGAGCAGGTCTAGGATTTCTCACATAAGTATTTACTATGGGCGGACGGCGTCTCGGATCAGGATCATTCTTCTTGTGTTTCGCTGGTTTCTTGGTCGTCATTATTATAATTCTTACTAACATAAAAAATTAAAAATATGAAATTTATTTACTTTTCATTATTTCCTTATGGGCTTTCGCTATACTTTCACCTTTCCTCATTCTTGACATCATCTTCATACGATGTGATTTAGCTTCACTTCCAGTTAAACCACTCTTTCCCATATGTTTCTTTAAGTCTGCTTTCTGTTTATCTGTCATCTTGACTCCTTCCCTTTTCTTTTTCTCAGCAACTGGTGGTGAAGAATTAGAATTATCAGCATCATAGTGTTCAGGCATTTATAATGATTAACAATAAAAAAAATTTATCTTAAATAACTTATTTATTGATATTAAATATAAATGTCTGTAAAACCAAATAAAGTCGTTATTAAGAAATCTTCTAAACCAGATAAGAAGCTTGAAGCTGTTTTTTCTTATCCCGAAACAACCAGAACCAGAACCATACATTTTGGAAGTGCTGGAATGGCCGACTACACAAAAACCAGAGATAAAGAACAACGGTTAAGATACCTAGAACGCCATCGTCGAAGAGAAAACTGGAATAAACCCGATACCGCTGGGGCGTTAAGTCGTTGGATACTGTGGGAGAAACCGACTCGTCGAGAAGCAATTCAAGCATATAAGAAAAGATTTAATTTATCTTAGATTTTATTTTTGATTAATGACCATCCCCTAAAAAAGGATTGACAACGACAAGACTGGGAGGCATAGGATCAATAACATATTCTGGTGCTTGAACCGAGCAATAAGGCATCCCTTGCTGAAAACACATCATACGAGTGCATCCTCCAAGAGTCATACCCTTTTCACCTTCTACTAACTGACAAGTATTACAACCATCAGACCAAGTTAAACAATTATCAGGATATTGACAAGCTTGTTCCCAAGTCCTTAAACACTTTCCTAAAATTTCACACCACACATAACCAGCAGAAGTGATACAACCGTTAATATCCCAATCAGATCCAGGAACTTTCACAGGCATTTATTAATAATTAACATTTTTATTTTATATAATGAAACCCGTCGTCTGTAATCCCAACTTCAAATTCTTCTTCTACTTCACTCTCATAACCTTCTTCTACTTCTGTGTCTTCTTCCTCTTCTTCAACAACTTCTTCTAATAAAGTTTGAATAAAATCAATAAG
>Ga0208899_1001085_pt1 | contig 19480 bp, 27 predicted proteins | sample VirMetDEL_Nov_24_FD_184518 | JGI IMG/M metagenome (GOLD analysis project Ga0208899, IMG submission 184518) | Aqueous microbial communities from the Delaware River and Bay under freshwater to marine salinity gradient to study organic matter... | ecosystem: Environmental > Aquatic > Marine >... | reverse complement strand
GTTCTTTTCGGACTTGTATAGTCTGGGGATTTTCAAAAAAGATTTTTTATTTTTATGAGTAAACCAAAACCACTCGATCAAAGAGAACACAGGATTCGCCCAACTGTGGTGGATATTGGAGCTTATAAAAAGCGAGAAATCCCGAAATTAAAAGGAAGATATTTAAAAATCACGAAATTGTGGTGGGAAGACTTCTGGAATAGTGATCTCGCAAGTGCTGTTGATACTAAATCAGATCAATCAGCTGTTTATCGACTTGCAACGCTTATTGATGAGCGAGAGAGAGTCTATAAACAAGCTAAAAAAGAAAGACTGGTTGTTGGTTCACAAGGACAGGTCGTTTTGAACCCTCTATATTCAGCAATGTTGAAATTAGATGCAGAGATCAGACAATTAGAAGATCGCATCGGTATGAATCCAAAAGCAAGAGTCTCATTAGGGATTTCTATTGGACAAGCTAAGAAAAGTCTTTCTGATCTTAACGCTGAACTTGAAGAGGAATGAGTTATATAAAAAGAGATCTTGAAGATCAACCAGATGAAAAGTTTGTGATCTTAAAAGATGGATCGAGAGTCCATATCTCTTGGGTGGAAGAGGAAGAATAATGGAATGTGAAGTTTTGTGTTGTGGGTGCAGTTTGCATTGTGATCATAAATGAAAACCCAAGGCAACAGAGTCATTAAATTTATAGAAAAGTATTGTGTTCACTCCTCTGGTGATTATTTAGGAAAACCATTCATCTTAAGAGAATGGCAGAAAGAAATGATCAGAGAACTCTTTGAATTAAGAGAAGATGGATCATATAAGCATCACACTGCTTATATATCACTCCCAAAAGGAAATGGAAAAACAGAAATTGCAGGAGCTTTGGCTGTTTATGGTTTGCTCGGATCTGGAAACTCAGCTCCAATCATTCCAGTAGTTGCTTCAAGCTATGATCAAGCTGATCTTGTCTTTGGTAGTGCTAAAGCAATGATTCAGAATGGTGAACTTAGACACTTTGTTGAACTACAAGAGCGAAAGATCATACTTAAAGATAATCCGAATGGTTATATCTTAAGAGTTCCCACTGTTGGAGGTGGAAACGATGGTTTAAGACCAGCTCCCTTTGGAATCTTTGATGAGATCCACGAAATGATCGGAAATAAAGAAAAAGCTCACTTGGTGATCCAGAATGGTTTAAGAAAAAGAAAAAACACCATAGGGATCAACATAACAACAGCAGGAGTCGAAAACTCACTTGCTTATCGAATGTATAAATATGCTAAAAGCATAGAAGAGGGACAAATCGAGGATGATGGTTTTTATTATAAGATTTATGAAGCAGATCAAGAATTGGATATCTCCAATCCTAAGCAACGAAAACAAGCTTTGGAGCAGAGCAATCCAGCTCTTGGCGACTGGGTTGATGCTGAACAGCTTGAAAGGGCTTTTCAACAAATACCAGAAAATGAGTTCAGAAGATATTTTCTAAACCAATGGACTTCAACAGCTGAGAGATGGCTTCCAGCTGGTGTATGGGAGGAATGCTATGAAGAAAAAAAACTGGAACTCAAGTCAAAAATTATTCTGGGTTTTGATGGATCATACTCAAGAGACTCCACAGCTTTGGTCGGACTATCCTTTGAAGAAGAAAGACCACATTTGGAAGTTCTCGGACACTGGGAACGACCAGTCACAGAGAATAAGCTTTGGAAGATTCCTAGAGATGAAGTCATTGCAAGAATCCACAAGATTTTCAAAGATTATGAAGTCATTGAGTTCGTTGTTGATCCGATGGGGTTTCACTCCGAACTTGCCGAGCTAGAAGATCAATATGGCGAAGATATGATCCTTTATTTTGAGGGAAACTATCGAAAGAGAATGGCAGAAGCTACATCTCGATTTTATACAGCTGTATTAGAGAAAGATCTTTCACACGATGGTGATTTTGATCTCTTTCAACACTTGATCAACTGTGTCCCTAAGGAAACTCCTCAAGGCACATTGGTCACAAAAATAAACAAGTCATCTGCGAGAAAGATTGACTTGGCTATTGCTTCAATTATGGTTTTTGATCGTTGGTCTGATCTACGAAGAGAAGATCCAGAACCAGAAGCAAAAGCTCCAGAATTTATAACTTTTTAAGAGGATTAGAGATGTTAAATAATTTAATCGTTTTCAGCGTGGGATTCATTAGTGTGTCTGTCTCTGCATTTCTAGTATCAACACAAGTTGGACTTCTTGTTGTTGGACTGGGCTTCATTGCAATCGCTCTGCTGTTTGATTTTGAGAGAATATGAGATTATTAGAATTTTTTAAACCAAATATCGAAACCAGAGACATTGATGCTTCAATGTTCAATCTGGGATTAGAAGACAAGACAAAGACAAGCTCTGGAAAAGCAGTTGATCCATCATCTGCCATACAGAGTTCGACAGTTTATTCGTGTGTATCGCTGATCAGTGACTCTATTGCCACAATGCCAGTGAAAACATATAGAAAGACACAAGAATATCGTGAACCTACTACCCCACCAATATTTTTGGATAATGTTAATGGAATGCCAAATGCTGAGACTGATCTCTTCACTTGGTTGCATAGAACTATCAATTCATTATGCCTTTATGGAAACTCTTATTGGTTAATCACCTCAAGAGATCGCAATGGATTCCCTAGTTCTCTTTATAACTTGCATCCAGATGATGTGCAGATCGACAGAAAAGGTGGAAAAGCGATCTACACCTACAATGGGAAAGAAAAGTTCACAAGATACACAGTTTTAAATCCATCTGGTGAGATTGTTCACATAAAGAACTTCGAACAAGGATCTGACTATGGATTGTCACCAATTGAAGCTGGATCAGAAGCAATTGGATCAGCATTAGCTCAAGATGAGTTTGCTGGGACATTTTTTAAGAATGGAGCTGTTCTCTCTGGCGTTATAGAGATGAACTCAACTCCTACTGAAGAGCAATTAAGGATCTTTAAACAATCTTTTAATAGAAAACATCAAGGATCTAACAAAGCTCACAATATTGGAATTTTGACAGAGGGAAGCACTTGGAAACCACTTGCTCTCGATCACGAACAGATGCAGTTCCTACAATCTAGGAAATATACTAAATCTGAGATCTGTGGACTCTTTAGAGTCCCAGCGTATATGATCGGCGATCTGTCAGAGACAACAAAGCTCGGATCAAGTATCGAGGAGCAGAATAGAGTCTTTTATGAACTGACTCTTCTCCCCTATATCAACCGAGTTGAGACTGCACTGACAATGTTGCTCCCAAGAAATCAATTCGCAAGAATAGATGTCTCTGGGTTGCTTCGTGCAAACATAAAAGCTCGATATGAAGCATATAATCTCGGCAGAAATGCAGGGTTCTTATCTGTTAATGAAATTCGAGCAAAAGAAGATCTTTCACCAGTTGATTCTGAAATTGGAGATTCGTATCTGCAAAACTTGAATCAAGTTGCAGTGGAAGACACAGAAGATCAGTCCGAATAATTCGACAAATCGGAATGGGACTAAATGTCATTAAGACATCAATGGAGAATCGCTGATCCAAGTTATGTATCAAGCGAAACGCAAACAAAAGCAATGCTTGGAATCTTTGGTAAAGATCACGAAAGATTTCGAGCCAATATAGATATGAGAAACTTCGGAGAAGAGATCTTTGAGTTTGATATGTTAAGCAATCAAATAAAACGATTTGAACGAGGTTGGCAGTGGGAAGATTTTAAGGGATCAGTTGGTTCATTTCAACGATTTGGATTAGATCCATTTGAAAATCACATTCCAAATGCTGTTGCTTTCACTCACGATGCTAATTTCTATAATCCAGATTATTCAGTTCTTTATTGGAAACGAACAAAAAATGGATTAGAACTAATTAACAAACTTGTTGAGGTTAAAGGCACACGCAACATAAAGAATCAAGATTATGAGATTTATGTTAATTATCAAAAAAATGTTATAAATCCACACAACGACAAAGTGAGAAAATATGCAAAAAATCATTTTGTTGCAAAGTGTCTAATTGAATTTGAATTGTTCTTGTATCCAGATGCTTATGCAACAGGATTCAAAGCAAATAAGGACAATACAACTTGGAATCCAACAATTCATCATTTAGAAAAACTGGAAATATATGCAGTTGATGAATTAGAAGCTATTTGGAATAAAACTCCGAGAACAGATCATCAGAATGTAAGATTGCAAAAACATACAAAATCAATATTTGATCCTAAAAAAGTTAACGCTATTGATGGAATCACAAATTGGTCAGATGATCATTATAAAAAGGCAATTCACAGGTCTGCCTTAGACAATTATTAAAGGAATTTAATGCCATATCCAGATCAAGATCAATTTGGAACTAAATCAGAAGCACTAGACAAAGCAAAACTCATCGGTTGTTATATCGATGAGACATCTTTTCACGAAATGGAACTTGATGACATGACTTTGTTTATGCCTTGCAAGACACATCAAGAATATGATGAAAAAATGTTGAATAGAGCTGAGGAACGATCTGAGCATATCAATGTGCCAGATTATGTTCAAGCTAATGCTCAAAGAGGTTTAGACAACTTAGATCTTGCAGGAGATGGACTTGTTGATGCAACTAAAAGCAGTGCAAGACTTATGGCAAGAGGATCAATCACAGAGGATAAATTAAGAAAGCTCAGTGCTTGGATAAAAAGGCACAGAGGTGATCTTCAATCTGAACAAGTAAAAGATGGAGAGATCAGTGCTGGTGTGGTTGCACACTGGCTTTGGGGATCTGGATCAGCAGAGATTTCTGTTGGTGCAATGCTCAAAGGAGCTGATCGAACTATTGCTTGGGCAGACAGAGAGATCGAAAAATTAGACAATAATGGAGAAAGAACATTGGAAAAGATAAACGAAAAGATCTTCAGTTCAGAACCTAAACAAGTCAGACCAACACCAACTCACGATGTGAGATATATAGTCAATGAATTTGAAGCAAGAGCACTAGATGGCTCAAAAGCTGTTATCAGTGGATATGCTTCGATCTTTGATAGGTCTTCTCAAGTGCTTGGTGGAGGTTTTGTTGAGCAGATTAAAAAAGGTGCATTCACAAAGACACTACAAGAAAGAGGCACACAAACTTCAAGAGATGACATAAAAGCTTTATTCAACCACTCAACTGATCTAGTTTTAGGATCGAAAAGATCTGGAACTTTAAAGCTCACAGAAGATGCAAAAGGACTTCATTATGAAGTGAATTTGGATCTTGACATCACTCACCACCGATCAGCTTTTAAAATGATTGAAAGAGGCGATGTGACTAATTCATCTTTTGGTTTTGATGTCATCGAAGAGAGATGGTCAGTCCCAGAATCTTCATCTGAACCAGTTATGCGAGAAGTGTTAGAGACAAGACTTTATGAAGTTAGTCCAACACCATTCCCAGCTTATCAAGACTCATCAGTCTCAGCTGAGAGATCGTTCAAAGGTTTAGCTGAACTAAGTGGACTTGATCTTCGTGATCTAATTGAAGCAAATGATCAAGGTTCATTGAAAGAACTTCTTAATGAAGAAAATGAAACTGTTTTCAACGCTGAAGCTAGAAAAAGAAGACTAGATCTTCTCAAATCGAAAGATTTATAAACTTAGACACAGACTCGATGATGAATCAGTCTTTGTCGCTTAATTAACAATCCAATAAGTCGAACACAATTCACTTATTAATTTTCATATAAGGAGAAAATATATGAGCAATCCAATAGTTGAAAAACTATACGAGGAAAGAGCTAATCTCTGGGATCAAATGAAAGAACTCAATGATCGTGAGATCAAAGAGGAAAGATCACTTGATGCTTCAGAAAAAGAAGCTTGGGACAAGATGAATGACAGAATGTCAGAAATCGATGCCAGAACTTCTGAACTTGCATCTGTTGAAGAAGCAAATCAAAAATCTGAAGAAGCAAGAGCAATCTTTGAATCTTCATCCCCAGCCCCAGTCATCGAAAAAGAAGTTGAAGCTCCAAGTGATGCTTCCATTTTAAGATCAATGGCTAATGGTGAAATAAGATCACACAACTTTGAAAAAAGAGATCTCACCAAAGGAGCAGATGGTGGATTAGTTCCTCAAGGTTTTTATGACCAAATAATTGCGAAACTAGATGAGAACGCTGTCGTGAGACAGTTCGCAACAGTTGTCTCAACAGCTGGTGGCGAAGACATCAAGTTTCCACAAATCACAGCATTATCATCTGCATCATTAGTTGCAGAGGGTGGAGCAATCGGTGAAAGCGATCCAACAAGTGCATCAGTCACATTAGGAGCTTTCAAATATGCCTACCTCACTCAAGTATCTTCAGAGCTTTTAGCTGATGAGGGTGTTGACATAGAGGGATTCTTAGCAAACGATGGTGGTCGCGCATTAGGAAATGGAGCAGGAACTGACTTCGCAGTCGGCAATGGCTCAAGCAAACCAAATGGTTTGATGAATGCTTCTGGAACTGGTGTCACTTGTGCATCAGCAACAGTTATCACACCAGATGAGATCATTGATCTTTATCACAGTGTGACTTCCCCATATAGAATCAATGGTGCTTGGATAATGAATGATGCTACTTTGAAAGAAGTTAGACAACTCAAAGATTCAAACAACCAATATTTGTGGCAACCATCACTGCAACAAGGAAATCCAGATATCTTATTAGGATCTCCAGTTGCTACTGATCCGAACATTGAAACAATTGCAACAGCAAAGAAAGTTATTGCTTTCGGAGATATGAGCAAATATTTCATTCGTGAAGTTCAAGGAATACAAGTTGACAGATCTGTTGACTTCGCATTCGCCAACGATTTAGTGACTTTCAGATTTATCTATCGTGCAGATGGTGATCTTATGGACACAAACGCTGTTAAAAGAATGGTCATGGCTTAATCGCCTCACCTTTCTTAGTCTTTCATCTGGCAACAGATAAAGATGGTCAAGATCCAGCAATGGATCATTGACTGAGATATTCAGTCTCATTCACTCACTCTCTACTTCCAAGATTGAATGTCTCAGTGAATCAATAGGAGAAATAATGAAAATTATGATGAAGATCAGTTTGTCTGGTCTATACAATGGAAAACCAATTCCCCCAGCAGGAGAGCTTTGGGAAACTGATAAGAACAACGCTGTTGATCTTATTGAAAAGGGTTATGCAGAACCAGTTAAGTCTGCTCCAAAAAAGACAGCTTCTAAACCAGCTGGAAAAGAAAAAAGCTAGTGAAAAAGTCTGGCTATATGAAAAAGAAATCTACTAAGAAAAAAGGATCTAAAGGTCGCAAATGATCGGATATTCAGTTGGAAATGGAACTCAGCATATATATAAAGATTCGTTAGGTCGAATCTATGTGAATGCTTATATTGATGGCACTCTCACAAATGCCAGTGGATCAGTCACAGTCACAGTGACCGATGAAGCTGGAACTGTGATCATCAATGGGCAAACTGCCACAACAGACACAACTGGGATTTATTATTATGATCTAGGCATCACCAACACAACCAATGTGAACAAACTCTATGCAGTTTGGTCTGGAACTTGGGAAAGTGTTGTCCAGAAGCTTAGAACAAATCACGAGATCCTTGGATTTCCTTTATTCACAGAAGCACAAGCAAGAACTTTTGACATAGCTCAATTGAACTCTGCAAGTGACTATTCAGATGCAACTATTTTAGAAGAGAGAGCAAAGATCACTGATCTATTAGAACAATGGACAGGAGCTTCTTGGACACCTAAGTATTCTTTAGAAAAGATACAGGGTGACACAACAAGAGTTTTATCATTGCCTCACTTTAATGTGAACAAAGTGATCTCTGTCACCATACTTGGTGAGAGTATTGCAACTTCTAATTTTGAGATTGATAACAAAATAGGGTTTATTTATAGAACTGATGGATTCTTTCCAGAAGCGACATCAGAATATCCAATGCCCATTGTTATATCTTATGAGTATGGATGGGACTTCCTCAAGAATGGTGTTGATCGTATTGCATTGAAACTGCTACTTGATCGAGTGATCTCAACAAACATTCCAGATCGAGCAACTTCTTTCAACGATGAGATGGGAAATATCTCTTTAGTCACACAAGGAGGAGGATTTAAAAATCCTACAAGAATCCCAGAAGTTAATCAATGGATCGATGAGAACTCGGAAAAGGTCTTTGGTGTTTAATGGCGATCTCATCAGTTGTTAAAACAGTAAGAGACAATTTAAAAACACAATTAGACAATCGAGCAGGTTTGAATGGTGTTGCAATCTTTAAATATCCTCCAATGGATCAAGCTCCAAAAAAAGAGATGATCTATTTAGGTGATGGAGACTCTTCAATGGACTTCCAATCTTTTGGATCAGTGTATGAAGAGGATCTTGGATTAAAAATATTTATATATACGCTTCGAGCTGGAGCTGGAGACTCTGTTGCCTCCACCACAGAAAGCAGATCTCTAGCACTAGCTAATGAAGTGATTGACCAATTAAACGATGATACAACCATTAATGGAGCTGTGATTGTCTCAAGAATCTCAAATATGCAGATTGAAAACACTTTATCTGATGAGGGCAGAATATGTCTCATCGAGATGGACTTAGAAGCTCAAGCAACACTATCGGAGTAGATATGACAAAGAAAACAAATTATATTGCAATCGTTGATTGTGAGATCAAGAAAAAAGAATTTAAAGCTGGTGATTCAGTTGATGTGCAAGTCCCTAGGTGGATGGTCTTGCAAGGACTTGTCTTGCCAGAAGACAAAGCAAAGAAACTAGAAGAGGAATAATATGCCTACATTTATCGCAGGAAAAGACAACAAGATCTTATTTGGAATCCACGATCTAACAAGTTATTTTAGTGATGCAAGTTTTTCAAGAGAACAAGCAGTCAATGAAACTACAACTTTTGGATCAGATCAAGCTTCTTATATAGGATCAATCGAATCAGCATCAGCTTCCTTAACTGGATTTTATGATGGTGGATCAGATGCAGTCGATGAGGAGCTTCAAGCTGTCATTGGATCTGCAACTGCAACTCCCCTCTCAATTTATCAAGGTGGCGACACTGCTGGGAATAAAGTTGTCTTATTAAATTCAAAGATTCAAAACTATACCATTGATTCGAATGTTGGAGATGCTGTCGGTGTCTCTGCTTCATTCACTGGTGATAACTTTGGAAATGGAAAAAGCTTATATGCTTTAACCAATACAAGTGCAACAGCTACCACGACAGCTGTTGACTTCGGTGCTAGTTCATCATTAGGTGGACAAGCATTTCTACATTGCACAGCTAACAGCTCTGCAAACATATCAGTGAAAATTCAATCATCAGCAGACAACTCATCTTTTGCAGATGTCTCTGGTTTTTCTTTCACTGCTATCACAGGGACAACCTCTGAGAGAATAGCAACCACAAACACAGTGAATCGTTATGTTCGCATAGTGATCACAGTGACTTCTGGCTCTGCAACCTTTTCAGTTGGTTATGCCCATAATTTAAAGTAATTAATTAATTTAATTTAGGAGAAAAATAATGGCTTTCAACTCTGGAAAAGATTCTTTTTTTAGCGTAGATGGAACAGACATATCAAGTTATGTCAATCAACTCTCATTATCTAGAGATGTTAACACCTTAGAGACTACATCGTTTGGTTCAGATCAAGCTTCTTTTGTAGTTGGAATAGAGGGACTTAGCATTTCTGGAAGTGCAAGTTTTGATGCGACTGCTGATGGTGTGATGGCAGGTCTCTTCGATGGCTCAGTAGTAGCTTTCGAGTATCGACCAAACAATGCCAGTTCCCAACCGAAATACACAGGGAACGCCTTAGTCACAAACTACACAATTGATTCAAGTGCGACTGATCTAGTATCAATCAGCTTTTCATTAATCGTTAGTGGTGCAGTGACTAGAGGAACTGTCTAACACTAAAAATGGTCTCACAAAGAAGAAGACTTAAACGAACTGCAAAAGGTCTGGGAACTCTAATCGAAGTCTCTGGTGTGGATATTGCCAACCAGAAGAGATTGATCGAGCTTCTCGGATCTGATGCTGTGAAAATTTATAAACAATTTAACTATCAGTTTGGCGAGAATGTTGCCAAAGATGTTAGGAAAGTTCTACCAAAGGACTCTGGAAAATTAGTTGCATCAGTTAGAGCAACAAAGACCAAACAAGGAGCATCGTTCCGAGTTGGTTATAACAAGAGAGTGACTTATGCACGACTCCAAGAGTTCGGTGGATTTAACCCCTATGGAGGAGCTTTCAGAAGAGGTCGAAGACTATATAAACCGATGAAGAAAAAAGGATATTTCATTTTTCCATCTGTGAGAGATCGACTTCCAGAAATGCAAAGAGATTATGTCAGAAGACTTAACAAACTTGTTATCGCTCTATATGGCAAAGCTTCAGCAAAAGGATCATCAAGAAAATTTGGTGGAAAAACTTAAGAGGAGAATAAATGGCAGATGAGGACAACAATCTTCCAGTTATCGTGATCAAAGATAAACAATATCTTTTGGATTATTCAGATATAACTGGGATCGAATGGCGAGAGATCAAGAAGATCACTGGTCTAAATTCAATGGAAGCAATCGGACAGACATCAATGATGGACTTCGAAGCTCTTGCATCTATTGTGCTGATCTTTGCAAAAAGAGAAGACAAGACAGTCAAATATGAAGACATATTGGCACAGTTGACCATTGAATCAGTTAAAACACAAGAGGAACTGGATCAAGAAATCCCAAAAGACTAAGGAGAGCTTATCGGAAGCATCTTCCAGCTCTCAGTCACTTTTTTGGAATACGACCTTGGGAATTTGATTTGCTCACTATGGGAGAGATCAATGAATACCTTGAACAACTAGATGAATTTATAAGGAATAAAAATGGCTAAGAACAGTCAAATTAATGTCGCTATTGCCTTAGACACAGCTCCATTAGAAGCTGGACAAAAAAGAGCAATTAAGCAGTTTGATAAAATCGGATCAGTAGGTCAAAGGGCTAGTGGTGGTCTTAAGACTCTAGGCAAAGGGATGGCGAAAGTCGGTCTCTTAGCTGGTGCAATGGCAGGATCAGTTGGCGTTGTATCGAATAAGATGGTTCAACTTGCTTCTGATAGTGAAGAGAGTGCAAACGCATTCGGTGTCACATTTAAAGAAGCAACACAAGGACTTAATCAATTCGTTGATGAGTTCTCAACAAAAGCTGGTTTCACAACATCTGAACTGCAACAACTACTTTCTTTCACTGGTGGCGTTGTTAATGGTATGGGAGCAAGTGCTGAGGCATCAGCTGAGTTCTCTAAACAAGTCGCAGTTCTTTCTGGTGACATTGGATCTCTTAGAAATATAGATCCATCAGATGTCCTTGACAGAATAACTAAGAGTTTAACAGGCGAGAGAGAGGGATTAAAACAACTGGGGATCGTTATAAATCAGACAACCTTGGATCAAAAAGCTCTGACAATGACAAACAAGAATGCTGTCTCTGAATTAACAGCAATGGATCGTGCAACAGCGACTTTGACTTTGATTCAAGAGAGATCATCAGATGCAATTGGCGATCTAGATAATACCTCAGATGGCTTTGCAAACACTCAAAGAAGATTAAAAGCTGAACTCAGAGAGACTGCAACTCTTATGGGTGAATCGTTGATGCCAAGTGTCAACGCTGTGCTTCCACTGATTTCAGAAATGGCTTCAGATGTTTTGCCTAGAATGGCTAAAGCTTTTGCTAATGGTGTTGAAAAAGTCAAAGAGTTTAACGAACAATTTGGCGAAGAGATAACTAGTAGGTTGAAGAAGTCTTTTCAGTTTATGAAAGATGGCATCACCATAATGGGACATTTCATTGGAAAGTTTATAGAGATGATCTCTAACTCAAAGATTCTTAGTGCAATCTTTGGAGAGCTAGACAAAGCTCAAGGTGGATTGATGGATGCAGTTAATAATTATGCCGAGAGCATAAGAGAAGCAAACGCTGAGGAAAAAAGAGCTCTCAGATCTAGAGAAGATATGATCAAGAAATATACTAAGACTGAAGTTGTCTTAAATAAGACACAGATGGCTCAATTTAGGTTCACACAGGAAATGCGAGAATCTACTGAAGCAGTTGAAGATCATACTGATGAAATTGTCTTTGGTGCAGTAGAGTTCCAAAAATACACTGGATCAATTAACAAAGCTCTCTCTTCTATTAAGACTCTCACTGGTTTGCAAGAGCGAGGCAAGAGAGAACAAGAACGACTTGATGAAGCAACTGGCGAACTTGAGGAATCAAACATTCAAGTTGCTAAGGCACAGCAAATTCTTGCCCAGACACAAGATAAAGTCACACAGCTTCAAGCTGATGGAACTGATGTCACAGCTCAAGAAGAGTTGGCAATTATACAATTAAAGAAATCTATCGAAGAGCTAACTGAAGCCCAAGATGGATCAAGAGAAATGGAACTCGAACTGATTCTCGCTAAAGAGGAATTAGTTGAGTTAGAAAAAGAAGCGACTGCTCAGTCTGATGCTTATTTTGATGCAGTTAGATCTGTTGAAGAAGCTGAAGAGGAATTGACTCAAGCTATTGAAGATCAAAAACAAGCTAGAGAAGATCAGATCAAAGCTAAGAGAGATCTTGCTGAAGCTACAAAGATCAGTGCTGAAAACATACTCACTGAAGCTCTTGCTGTTAAAGAATTAGAAAAAGCATTCGGATCATTCGAGGGTGAAACTTTTAAGAAGACATTAGAAGAGATCGCTCTTTTAACAGGTAGGAAAATTGAAGAGATAAGACTCGCTTTTGCTAATGCTGGACTGACAACAGATTCTTTCAAAGCTCCACCTCCAAGTTCAGACAATTCTGGATCAGATGATTCTGGCTCAGATGATTCTGGATCAGATAGTTCTGCTGATAATGAAGTGATTGAAACTCCAACTTTCGCAGAAAGTAATTCTGGGAATGAAAATAACAATCAAGGTGCTTCAAACGACACTACAACGCAACCAGTCAAAATTTATACAACATTAAACATCTCTGGTGAAAGATTTGAAACTGTGACTCAAGATGCGATTATTAGATTGCAGAAGCAAGGCAAACGAGTTCTGTTATGAGCGTGGCGTTCAACTCTGATGTTGATCTCACTGTTGAAATTGCTTTTGATTCAGATCCCTTTGCTACATCACAGACTTTCTCAGATGTCTCTGCTTATATAAGAGAATTTAGTATTGATAGAGGAAGACAGCACGATCTTGCTGATTATCAGACTGGAACTGCCTCGGTAGTTTTAGACAATGCAGATGATCGGTTTAATCCACTGAATACAAGTTCACCTTATTATGACAGTGGTGCTGGAGAGACAAAGATTAGTCCTTTCAAACAAGTGAAGATTTCTGGTGCTTATGATGGAACGACCACAGTGTTATTTCGTGGATTTATTCAGAGCTATCCAGAATCTTTTGGTGGACAAGGTGCTGACTCAAGTGTTCGCATAAACTGTGTGGATGCTTTTAAGATCTTTAACCTTAACACTATTGGGGCAAGAGGTTGGAAACTCGGATCAGCTGGATTTTCTAATTTAGGTCAATCAACCAGACTTGGTTATGTTGATCAACAGGAATTATCATCTGCAAGAATATCAAGACTCTTAGATGCTTTTGGTTGGTCATCGACTGATCGACAAATATCAACTGGTGACTTGCAAGTTCAAGCTGGACAGAGTGTTGACACAAATCTTTTGACTGCAATGAAAGATGTTGAGACAGCAGAACAAGGTCAGTTTTATATCTCATCAGATGGAAAAGCAACTTTTCGAGATCGAAACTTTAAAAGAACACAACAGTTCACTTCTCAAGCAACTTTTGGGAATGGCGTTGGTGAGCTTCCATTTAGTGATGTGATCACAACATTAGATGACTCAAAGATTTTAAATATTATATCAGTGACTAGAGATGGAGGAACTGAACAAGTTCTCCAAGATACAAGCTCAATTGCTAAATTTGGAGCAAGACAGGACTCACTCTCTAACACATTAAATGTCTCGAATGCAGATGCTTTGGCAATTGCAGAGCAGAGACTTGCACAATTTTCAAACACAGGTGTCAGAATAGAGGGCTTGATTGTCAATCCCCTAGCTAATACCTCACTGTGGAATCAAGTATTGATCAGAGAACTTGGAGACAAGATCACTATCAAAGTGCCGACAACTGTCTCGACCATTATGGACTTTGATGTTCATATTGATCGTGTTAGTCACTCAGTCAATGCTGTCAACCAAACTTGGACTTGGCAACTCAGAACCTCTTCTGGATCAGAAGTTGGAGCTTGGGTGTTAGGTTCATCAAGATTAAATGAATCCACCAACTTAGCTTGGTAGGAATAGGAGAAATAAATGGCTTATAAAGGAAACTGGGCAACTGGTGATCTGATCGACACAAACGCTTTTCAAGAGCTTGTGAACTCGGCAGTTTATTCATTTGCATCGCTTTCAGCATTAACATCTGCAATCTCTACGCCAGTAGATGGTCAGATCGCTTTTGCTCAAGATACAGAATTATATTATCGATGGGATGCTGACTCTTCAGCTTGGACATTGCTACTAGGTGGAGCAGACATCACAGCTGTGACCATCAACACAAACTCAAACTCTGGACTCTCTGGTGGAACTGCGACTTCATCTGGGGCTTCAACAACAACTTTGTTGATAGATGCCAACAACTTGGCTACTGCAACAGCTGTCTCAACTGACTATCTTGTCATTGAAGATGTGACTGATGGATCAACAAAGAAAGCATTAATCTCAGACATTGTGTCACTTGGTGACATAACTGCTGTTAACACAGTCGCAAACTCTGGTCTCGCTGGTGGTGGTGCATCTGGAGATCTTAATATCTCTGTTGATCCAAGCAATCTAACAAGTGGCTCTGGAATAACAGTTGATCTTGCTAATGATCTTTTAGTTTTAGAAGATGCCACAGATGGCACAGTTTACAAAGTCAATCCAAATCAAATCGCTTCAGCAGGAGTGAGTCTTGGTTTAGTGATTGCATTAAGTTAGGAGAAATAAATTATGGCAGATACTTTACACAGCGTTAGTGGAGTTTTAGGCACAAGCACAGGCGATGTCCTTGATGCAGTAGCTTCATCAACAACTGAGACAGTCATCGGAATATATTTATCCAATGTTAATTCAAGTTCAGCAGATGTCACTGTTGATCTAAGTGTGATCAAATCTGGAGGAACTTTAAGACATATCTTAAACGATGTCTCTCTTCCATTTGCTACAACAATCGACCTCTCCTCTAAAATTGTTTTAGAGACTGGCGATAAGCTTCAAGGTCTTTGCAGTTCTGCAAGTTCTTGTGAATATAATGTTGCATATTTAAAACAAACTTAAGAGGATCTTAATGAGTTATATCGGAGTACAACCAAATAATATTAAGCAGAACATTGGTGTATATACACCTAGTGAAATACTGCAATTAGAAAAAGATGGCAATTGGGGTGGCTCATTAGAACTTATTGAAGAACAAACTGTTAGTGGTACACCTAGTTCAATAGATTTTATTAATTTAGCAAATAATCCTTATGATGTATATTTTATGACTGTTAATAGTTTTTCTAGTGCAACAGATTATGGTGCATTATCACTAAGAGTATCAACTGATAATGGGAGTTCTTTTAAGACAACAGGTTATCAATATGCAAATCAATATAATAATGCAGGTAGTAATGGGGAACAGAGAAGCACAAGTTATTCATCTATAACAAATATGACACCACCAAATTCAGGTGCTACTCCATTTGCAAGTAATTGTTATATTTATCTATACAATTTATTAGACAGTTCAAAATATAGTTTTGCAACTTTTCAATCTACTGCTTACATATCTGCAGTTCCCGAATATGAGGGATATTTTGGGGGTGGAGTTTATCCAGTTGCTGAAACTCATAATGCTATTAGATTATTTCCACAGAATAGCTCAAATGTAGACCAAGGCACTATAAAACTTTTTGGGATAAAAGAAATATGAGTAACCTAAGATTAATTAATGAAACTTTAATAACAAGTGGTGTATCAACAGTAGATATAACAAATGTATTTTCAGCAGATTTTGATATATATAAAATTGTTGCTAATGGTATTTCAACAGTAGGTACTACACAAACAGACCCGGATTTAAGATTTATTAATTCAAGTGGAAGTGTTATAAGTTCTAGTGATTATAATTATGCACACCTAATAATGAGAACAGACGCAAGTTTTACAGAACAAAGGTCAACAGGCGATACTGAACTGTATAGATTTTTTGGTGAAAGTGTTGACCAAGAGCCAGAAGATGGAAGTCAAGTATCATATATATTTAATCCATTTTCAAGTTCAAGTTATAGTTTTGCTATGTATCAAAGTATGGTGGCTTCGGCAGGATTAAAAATTGGTATGAAAGGTATTGGAGTTTTAAAACAAACTGCAAGTATGACAGGTTTTCAAGTTAGAGATAATAATACAACAAGACCATTTGCAGGTGGCACAATAAAAACTTATGGATTGAGAGTTGATAGCTAATGGGATTAGTACAAGTAGCAACAACAACAGTAACGAGTGCAACTGCATCAGTTACATTGACAGGAATCTCAGATGACTCAGTTTATGTTTTGACTTTAAACGATGTTGCCCCAAGTTCAGATAATTATTATTTGAGAGTTAAATTTACTGAAAGTGGTACACCCAATAGCACATCAAATTATGACTATGCTATGAAGTTTATGCAAACAGGTGGTGCTTTTTTAAATTTAGCAGGTACAAATTCAGCAGGAGTTAATATAACAAATCACACAAATGGAACAGGAACATCTGAAACAACTAATGGAATTTTCAACATTTATAATGCCAATAATTCAGCTGAGTACACATTTATGACTACTGAAAGCTCTAATGTAGATAGTTCAAATGACCATTATGGAAGTCCAGGTGGATTAGTGTTTACCTCCAGTAGTGAAGTAGATGGAGTATATCTGTACTACACAACAGGCAATATTGCTAGTGGTGTATTTACTCTTTATAAACAGGTAGGTAGCTAATGAGTGAATATGGATACATACCAGAGGCACCAGAACAAAGTTTTGGAAATAATAAAGGGATATTTAACCCTAAAGATATTTATGACTTAACAAGAGCAGATAAATACACTAACTATGGACAATTAGAATTAATTGAAACTAAAACAATAACAAGTGCAGTTTCAACTTTAGATTTTGATGATCTAGGAAGTTACAATGTTCACTTGTTAACCATTAATGATGGCTATAACACTAGTAATGGTAAAGGTATGGCAATAAGACTTTATGAAAATGGAGTATTAGAAAGTGGTACTGTTTATCAAATGGCTAACCAAGATTGTACACCAAGTTTTTTTGCAGAAGATAGAGGCACTACAAAGAATGCTTTTAGATTTGGTAATAATACTTCAACAAGTTATACACAAAGTAACATTAATGGATATTTATATTTTTATAATTTTTTAGACAGTTCAAAATATAGTTTTGCAACAACACACTTTTCTGGTTGGAGTAATAGTAATGAAATTCAATCAACATTTGGCTCAAATGCTTTACCTCAAGCAAGTACTGTAAATAAATTTCAAATTATGGCTTTTGATGTTGGTGCATTTACAGGCTCATTTTCTCTTTTTGGGATTAAGGAGTATGAATAATGGCTACTAATTTACAGTTTATAAAATCACAATCAATTACAAGTTCTGTTGCCAACATTTCTATTACAGATGTTTTTTCAGCAAATTATAATGTTTATAAAATTGTTGCAGATATTACTTCATCAAGTGGAGATAGTGACGGCTCACTACAATTTATAGATGTAAGTGATAATGTTGAAACAGGTAGTAATTATGACTGGGCTATGTTAATTATGAAAAGTGAAACAAGTTTTTTTGAATATAAAAATACAGGACAAGCAAATATGACTGCATTATTTCACGGAACAGAACAAGGAAGTGCAAACACAATATATGTTTATAATCCATTTAGTTCATCTTCTTATACTTTTGTACAAGGTCAAGCTAGTGGTGAAAGTGGTACTAATCTAAGAGGTTATAAAAATATTGGTGTTTTTAAACTTGCTGAAAGTATGACTGGTTTTAAATTAACTTTTGATGTAAATGCAACAAGTGGAAATATCAATGTATATGGGGTGAAGTAAATAATGGCAGGTAGCTTAATAAAAATAGATGAGGAAATAGTTTCATCAGCAGTAGCAAGTGTTACTTTAGGTGGTGCTAATTGGGATAGTTCTTATGATGTGTATAAAGTTGTAGTAAGTAATGTTGTTACAGATACAGACACACAAGCTTTAATATTTAGACATTTAGATACTTCAAACAATCCAATAACAAATGCTAATTATGATGTTGCTTTTAAAGTTTTGAGAACAGATACTACTTTTGAAAATGCATATGGAACAGGTGTAACTTTTGCATTCATTGTTGATAACTATATAGGAACTGCAACAGGGGAAGTAGCAAATGGAGTTCTCTATTTGTTTAATTCAAATAATGCTAGTGAATACACATTTCATACAGTTGAAAGTACTTATAGAAATAATACAGGTGTATTAAGAGGCGCTCAAGGTGGTGGAGTGCTGGATAGTGCAGTTGCAACAAAAGGTGTATCAATTTTTATGGCTAGTGGCAACATAGCAAGTGGACGCTTCTCAATTTATGGACTACGCAAATAAAATTTAAATAAAGTATTACTACCCCAAAATTAATTTTTAACGACTACAAATAAATCTATTTATATATAGGAGAAAATAATGACAATAGAAGAAGCAACTGCATTGGCTCAAACTGAGATCGATGCTAAAAAAACAGTAAATGGTGGCGAGGGAATGTTTGCTCAAGTGAATAATGTTCGCAATGAATTTACAGAAGCACAATATGATCAAGCTGTGATTGATCTCGCTAACTCTAAAATGTATGAAGCAAATGAAAAATGGATGCAGGATCGAGCAGAAGCTTATCCATCACAACTATCTTTCATTGAAGCATATACAGAAAAAGAGATATTAGGCGTATCTGAAAAATGGGATGCTTATGTCGTGGATTATAACCAAGTTAGATCAGACAATCCAAAACCAAGCTAATGAATCTCGAATTATTAAGATTTAGTTCAACCGAAGACTCTACATCTGGAATCTTGTCGATCTTGAATGATGATGGATCTAAAGAGTTTTTAGGATATACGATAGAAGATCCTTATCGTGAAAAGAAAATCAAGCACATCACAAGATTCGCTGATGGGCGTTATCAGATCAAGTTCAGAGCTGTTGGAGGTTTTCAAAGCCGATATTTGAAACGCTATGGAGCTGAGTTCCATTCAGCTGGAATGTTAGAGCTTCAAGATGTGAAAGGTTATTCTGGTGCAGAATACACCTATGTCTTGATCCACGCTGGGAATAGTGCAAAATCGAGCT
>Ga0208899_1001081_pt1 | contig 19509 bp, 20 predicted proteins | sample VirMetDEL_Nov_24_FD_184518 | JGI IMG/M metagenome (GOLD analysis project Ga0208899, IMG submission 184518) | Aqueous microbial communities from the Delaware River and Bay under freshwater to marine salinity gradient to study organic matter... | ecosystem: Environmental > Aquatic > Marine >... | reverse complement strand
GGAGACACTACTATCACGCAATGACCTAGAAGCACGTTGGACATTCAACATACCTAGCCTTACACGCAAAGTAGAGGGTGTTAATGATGGACACTTGATTGAGATTGGTGCAAGACCCAATACAGGTAAGACATCATTCCATGCTTCACTTATTGCTAGTCCGGGTGGCTTCGCACATCAGGGTGCTAACTGCATTATCTTGTGTAATGAAGAAGGTTATCACCGTGTGGGTGCAAGATATTTGACTGCCGCTACTGGTATGACTATGCAAGAGATTAAAGCTAATCCTAGCAAGGCTCGTGATTTATACCAACCTGTAAAGGAACGAATTAAGATTAAGGATGCTACTGGTCGTGATATGAATTGGGTGGAGTCAATATGCAAATCATACAAGCCCGACATTGTGCTACTAGACATGGGTGATAAGTTTGCAAAGGGTGGCTTTGCTAGACAAGATGAAGCACTAAAGGCTAACGCTATTCATGCCCGTCAGATTGCCAAGCAACATGAGTGCGCTGTCTTCTATATGTCTCAGCTATCAGCAGAGGCAGAGGGTAAGGTACTACTCAACCAGAGCATGATGGAAGGCTCACGTACAGGTAAAGCAGCAGAGGCTGACCTTATGGTGCTGATTGCCAAGAACCCTGTAGTGGATGGACAAGATGAGGAAGACACACAGCGTCATCTGAATGTAGTTAAAAATAAGCTGACAGGTTGGCATGGTGTGGTTCATTGTGAACTTGAGTACAGGACTGCAAGGTACACAGCATAATGTCTCAGATAGAAATGTTTGAAGTAGTACAAGAGGTTTGTGAAGATGGGTTAGTATGTATTAAGTGCGATATCAGACAGCCCGTCACAAACTTTCAGCAGATGTCCTATACTAAAACAGGTGAAGCAGAGATAAAGCGTACATGCCGTTCTTGTCAGAAAGGACATCGTAAAGTAATTGCTGATTTAAGAAAAGATAATATATACCCCCAAGACCCTGACTATCAGTGTAGGATTTGTGAACGTACTATTGATGAGGTAAATAAGTATGGACAGAAATTATTAGGCACATGGGTTCTTGACCACTGCCATGATACAAACACTTTTCGTGGTTACATATGTAAACATTGTAATGATGGTCTTGGTGGATTTAGAGATGACTTGACAACTGTTATAAATGCTGTTAGGTATCTTGAACAACATAAGGAGAAGATAAATGAAACTAACACTTGATGTAGAAAACACTACAACTAACCGCAACGGTAAAATGCACCTTGACCCCTTTGAGCCTGAAAACTCACTAACTATGGTTGGTATGCTGAATGACAAGGGTGAAGAGCATTTAATATTCTTTGACCATAATGAGCGTGAGGCTACAACAAATGGTCACAACATTGTGCAAGAAGAATTAGACAAGGCTACTGTTCTTATCTGTCACAATGCAGCATATGATTTAGTATGGTTATGGGAGTCTGGCTTTAAGTATGATGGCCCTGTCTTTGACACTATGCTTGCAGAGTATGTACTACAACGTGGGCTAAAGATGCCCCTTACTCTGGAAGCCTGTGCTGAACGATATGAGTTGGACACAAAGAAACAGGATACACTCAAAGCATACTTTAAGCAGGGCTACAGCACTCGTGATATACCAGCAGATGAGTTAGCTGAGTACCTATCTGCTGACTTACATGCTACACAGCAGCTTTCTGACAAGCTAATGTATCGTTTAAATACACCAGATGATTCTGGTCTTATGGGTACAGTTACATTGTCTAATGAAATGGCGGCTTGTCTAGCACGTATATACACACGTGGCTTTGCTGTGGATAAAGATAAGTTAGAGGAAGTACGCAAAGAGTTTGAAGAGGAGAGAAGAGAACTTGAAAATGCATTACAAATACACGTTAGGAATCTTATGGGTGATAGCCCTATTAATCTTAATAGTCCAGAACAGTTATCTTGGGTAATTTATGGTCGTAAGGTTATTGACAAGACTGAATGGGCAAGTCGCATAGACCCTTATATGGATGACAGCGACTTTCGTTCTACAATTAGTATTGGTACTAGGCGTTTATATAAGACAGTTGCAGAGCAATGTTCAGAATGTTCTGGTACTGGTTACATCCGTAAGGTAAAAAAGGATGGCACATTATTTGCAAAGCCTAGTCGCTGTAAGAACTGTGACACTGTAGGTTTTATATTTAAAGACACACCTGAGTTTGCTGGGCTAAAGTTCAAGCCACCTTCAGCTAAATGGGCATCGGCAAATGGGTTCAGCACAAGTAAGCAGAATCTTGAAACACTTGAAGGTGCTGCACGTGCAAAGGGTATGCATGATGCTGTAGACTTCTTATCCAAGGTACGTAGACTATCTGCTGTTGACACTTACCTGTCATCTTTTGTGGATGGTATATCTACACACACAAAGCAGGACGGTAAACTTCATGTCCGTTTGCTTCAGCATAGAACTGCAACAGGCAGACTATCTGGGGCAGACCCTAACATGCAGAACATGCCAAGAGGTGGTACATTTCCCGTAAAGAAGGTGTTTGTATCTAGGTTTAACGGTGGTAAGATACTTGAGGCTGACATGGCACAGCTAGAGTTCAGAGCCGCAGCATTTTTATCACAAGATGGAGTCGCAATTGAAGAAGTATCTACTGGGTTTGATGTACACTCATACACCGCTAAAGTTATTAGTGAAGCTGGTCAGCCTACGGATAGGCAGACTGCAAAAGCACACACCTTTGCGCCCCTTTACGGGGCAACGGGGTTCGGACGCACACCTGCCGAAGCAGAGTACTACACACACTTCAACGAAAAGTACACAGGAGTCTCAGCTTGGCATACCAGATTGGCTAAAGAAGCTGTAACAAAGCAGAAGATAAAGATACCTTCTGGTCGTGAGTATGCTTTTCCTGATGTGGTACGTAAGTCATCTGGTCGTGTCTCACACTTCACACAGATAAAAAACTATCCAGTGCAGGGATTTGCTACAGCAGATATTGTGCCACTTTGTTTGCTACACATAGAAAAACTGCTTGACAGTATGCAGTCATGTATAGTAAATACAGTACATGACAGTATTGTAATTGATGTCCACCCAGATGAAGAGAGAGAAGTAATTGATGTAATAAACAGAACAAACAATGAGTTATCAGACTTAATTAAACTAAGATGGGGAGTTACATTTAATGTACCCCTTCTATTAGAATCAAAAATAGGAGAGAATTGGCTTGACACAAAAGACGTTATCTGATATAACTACTGAACTTTCAAAAACCATAGGAGAAAAAATATGACACAATTAACAACAATTGATACCAACAATTTTGCAGTTATGGCTAAAGCTATGGGCATTGCTGCAGATGCAGAAAGTAAGGGGGCTGGTGGCTCACTTGCTCGTATGCGTATCAATCACACACCCATAATGGGGCAGACAGAAGTGAATGATAAGATGGTAAATATGGAAGTAGTATCTGGCGGCACATACCGTTTAGATGTTCCAGATGGGCCTACCTACTATGCTAACTCTGTAATTATTCGCCCTTACCTACAACGCTTTATGTACAAGCGTTTTGTAAAGGGAAATGACAAGACACCAAATCGTTTCATTAAGAGTTTTATGACAGATGATTCTAAGATGGAATCTGACCTGAAGGACGATAGCGGTGGCTTTAACTGCGGTAAAACTGCTGGTTACATCAAAGACTTCAAGGCACTACCAGATAAGATGCAAGATTTAATCAAGCAGATTAAACGTGTACGTGCAATATTTGGTACAGTGGATTTTGTAAATCCTATAAACGAGCGAGGCGAGGATGTTGAGTTAGACACTACACCTTTCATTTGGGAGATTGATAATCGTGATGCATTCAAGATTGTTGGAGACCCACTAGCAAAGTTGGCTAAGATGAAACGTCTACCTGTACAGCACAATATTACCTGTACTACATTAGAACGTAAGTTACCAAATGGTGGTTCATTCTATCTTCCATCCGTGTCTTTGGATATCACTAACAGCCTTGACCTAACTGATACAGAACAAGAACTTTTTGCAGACTTTATGAGTTGGGTAGATAACTACAACACATATGTTGCAAATGCATGGTCAGATAAAGCAAACTCTAAAATGGATGAAGACGATGTGGATGTTGTAGATGGCCTTGTTGATATTGAACTTGACGATGAGGTAGCCTAATGAACCATCCTGATGAGTTGGCGTTGCATCAATACATGGAAGATGCAGTAGCTGGAAAAACAACCATGTCTGCTGAAACCATTGAACAAGTGGCATCTGATGTAAAGGATGCCATGAAGCGTCAATTCAACAGTATGGGGCGTAAAGGTGACTTCAGGTTACGTATGTCTAACATAGGCAGACCTTCATGCCAGTTGTGGTATGAGAAGAATAAGCCTGAAGTTGCCACGCCTTTACCTACAACATTTATTATGAACATGATGCTTGGAGACATTGTTGAAGCTGTCTTTAAAGGATTATTAAAAGAAGCAGGAGTAAAATATGAAGATAGCGAAACGGTTACTCTGGAGTTGTCTGATACTAGCATTAATGGCACATATGATATTGTCATTCGGGATGCAGTTGATGATATTAAATCAGCTTCCAACTGGTCCTACACAAACAAGTTTGAGTCCTACGATACTTTGGCAAGCAGTGATGGTTTTGGATACATCGCACAACTTGCCGGGTATGCAAAGGCTTCAGGAAAACAAGCAGGTGGCTGGTGGGTTGTAAACAAAGCCAATGGTGACTTTAAATATGTGCCAGCTAAATGGATGGACGTAGATAAAGAAATTGAAAAGGTAGAAGAGACTGTTGCTAAACTAAAAGAGAATAAGTTTGAACGGTGTTTTAAACCAGAGAAAGAAACATTCAGAAGGGAAGAAACAGGTAACTTAGTACTCAATAAGAATTGTACTTTTTGTTCGTTCAAGTATGATTGTTGGCCTGAGATTATTGAAAGACCAGCAGTTAAGTCACAGGCCAAACAGCCTAAGATTGTTCAGTACATTAAGTTATCGGAAGAATACGATGCCGCCTAACTTTAAACAATTTAAAGCGGCACGTAAGTATGGGTATCGGTCAGGCTTAGAGGTGAAGATATCTGACTATCTCAAGGGGTTAAACATTGACTTCGGATATGAGTGTGTTAAGATTGAATGGGAAGACCTAGCCTACCGTACCTATACGCCAGACTTTATACTTCCAAACGGCATTATAATTGAGTCAAAAGGAATGTTCACGGCTGCAGATAGACGTAAACATTTAGCAGTCAAACGGCAGCATCCTAATCTTGATATACGATTTGTCTTTGAGAACAGTAGACGTAAGCTACGTAAGGGTGCTAAGTCTACCTATGGAGAGTGGTGTGATAAGTATGGTTTCAGATGTTATGACCGCATCATTCCAGAAGATTGGCTAAAAGAAAAAGGCAATAATAAACATCCAAAATTTATTAAATTTGGTGGTAGCAAGATAAAAAGGAGAAAGTGAACATGGATAATATTAATTACGATAAAGTAGAACCACAAGACTTTATTATAAGAGTTAGACCCTACTTAGATGATGAAGGCTCTTGGAATGGTGAGATTGATGTTGCTGTTGTAACACAGCCCGAAAACAATTTAAGTGATGATGACTACTTTCAAATGATGCACTTTTGTAAAATGCTAGCGTCAACAATACCTGTCATGGAACTAAACGAAGACTTCAGAGAATTAGTTCACAATTATGTTGTTGAGACTGTTGACAAAGAGTATGAAGTTGAGTTAGAAAGTAAGCCAAAGATTGTTGGTGAAGAAGGTAACGTAGTAAAAATTGACTTCAACACAAGCACTAAAGGTAGCGCATAATGACTTCTTACTATAATATAATGAAAGAGATAGAGAGTGGAAAAATGAAAGTAGTTGATACAAATAAAGATGAAATGGTAAACAGCCCACCTCACTACAATCAAGCTGGCATTGAATGTATTGATGCCATTGTAGCAGCTACAGGTGAAGGTTTTGAGTATTACCTACAGGGTAATATTATGAAATACGTATGGCGTTATCGTTACAAGAATGGCACTGAGGACTTAAAGAAAGCACGTTGGTACTTAGACAAGTTAATAGAAGAAGTAGAGGGCTGCTATGATGATAAGAGTTAAGATGTTCATCACTATGGATGTAGACCCAGAAGATTATCCTGTACCTGCTGATGAGAATGTATCAGAAGAGGTAGAAGAAGGAATACAAGAATACTTCTATGATATAGAAGGCATACACATTAAAAACATTAGAACCATACAGGAGTGACCCCATGTTAAGTAATCATTTACCTACAGACTATCAGAACTTCATTGCGTTATCTCGCTACGCAAGGTGGAAAGAAGATGAGCAGAGGCGTGAGACTTGGACTGAAACAGTTTCACGTTACTTTGATTACATGGAGAGCCATCTAAAGGCAAACCATAAGTATAAGTTACCAGTTGAACTGCGCCTAGAGTTGGAAGATGCGGTGCTGAACCAAGACATCATGCCAAGCATGAGAGCCTTAATGACATCTGGACCAGCACTGGACCGTTGCCATGTAGGTGGATACAATTGTTCATACGTACCCATTGATAGCCCACGTGCATTTGATGAGACAATGTACATCTTAATGTGTGGCACTGGCGTTGGCTTCTCAGTAGAACGTCATCACGTTGAGAAGTTACCTATTGTGAATGAAGATATGCATGATACAGACACAATCATCAAGGTAGGTGACAGCCGCCCCGGTTGGGCTAAGTCACTGAAGGAACTGATTGCCATGCTGTACACTGGACAGATTCCTAAGTGGGATGTATCAGAGGTACGCCCTGCAGGTGCAAGGCTCAAGACATTCGGTGGTCGTGCCAGTGGCCCTGCCCCACTAGAAGAACTGTTTGAGTTTATCATTGATAAGTTCAAGGCAGCAAAAGGTCGTAGGCTCTACCCTGTTGAGTGTCACGATATCATGTGTAAGATTGGTGAGGTTGTAGTTGTCGGAGGGGTCAGACGAAGCGCACTCATTAGCCTATCAAACCTGAATGATGACCAGATGAGTCATGCTAAAGCAGGTATGTGGTGGGAAAACGAAGGACAACGTGCGCTTGCAAACAACAGCGTTGCCTACAAAGAGAAGCCGCAGATGGGTACATTCATGCGTGAATGGCTGTCACTGTACGAGAGTAAGTCTGGTGAGCGTGGCATATTCAACCGTCAGTCTGCACAAGTACAAGCAGCTAAGAATGGCAGACGGGATGCTAACCAAGACTTTGGGTGTAACCCATGTAGTGAAATTATCTTGCGTCCATACCAGTTCTGTAACTTGTCTGAGGTAGTTGTACGTGAGGGTGACACACATGAAACACTCACTGAGAAAGTACGCTTGGCTACAATCTTGGGTACGTTCCAATCTACTCTGACTAGCTTCAAGTATCTACGTAAGATATGGAAGAATAACACAGAGGAAGAACGGCTGTTGGGTGTATCACTAACAGGTATCTTAGACAATCAATTGATGTCAGGTAAGTCTGCTAGTCTTGGTACAAACATTGGTGCTACTCTTGAAGCACTGAAGGATGTAGCAATCAATGCAAACAAGAATATGGCAGCTAAGTTAAAGATACCACAGTCAACCGCCATCACATGTGTTAAGCCTAGTGGTACAGTATCACAGTTGGTAGACAGTGCATCAGGTATTCATGCCCGTCATAACCCTTACTACATTCGTACTGTTCGTGGTGATAACAAAGACCCACTAACACAGTTTATGATTGCACAGGGTATTCCATCAGAGCCGGATGTCATGAAGCCTGACTCAACTACAGTGTTCAGCTTCCCAATGAAGTCACCTATGGGTGCGGTAACACGTACTGAGATGACAGCTATTGAGCAGCTTGAGTTGTGGCTACTGTATCAACGTCATTGGTGTGAGCATAAACCTTCAGTCACAATCTCTGTGAAGGAAGATGAGTGGATGGATGTAGGCTCATGGGTGTATGAACACTTTGATGAAGTGTCAGGCATCAGCTTCCTACCGTTCAGTGAGCATACTTACAAGCAAGCACCTTATCAGGACTGTACAGAAGAGGAGTATGAAGAGATGAAAGCACAGATGCCATCAGCTATTGATTGGGTACTGCTGAGTGACTTTGAGAAGGAAGACACTACATCAGGTGGACGTGAGTTAGCATGTACTGCTGGCGTTTGTGAAGTAGTGGACATCAGTGCAGCATAATGTGGGAGTACTGGTGTAAAGCAATGGGCAGCAAGGCATATGATGACGATGACAAAGCAAACAAAGTAGCAATACTTAGAACTGCTTGGGTTATCCTTCATGTCCTTGCTTGCCTAGCCATCATTATGCACAATACGCAGAAGATGGGTTGGTGGTAAGAATAAAATATACGTTGGTACTTTCTGTAGACCCTTTAATTCAAGAGGCCACTTATGAGTGCCGCAGCACTAGTGGTAGGGATAGGCCGGGAAAGCTAAGAGAATGGATGTGAGACTGCCAACACATTATAAGGACAAAGAAAAGGAAGAAAATGCTTGACGATACAGGACAGTTTACATTACTATGGTGGCAATGGTGGTTGCTTGCAATGGTTACACTTAACACAGCTTTGAATACCGTTGTATTTTTTAAGCACAGATTTAAAAAAACAGAGTATAATAAACCTAAGAAAAAACAAGGTAGGCCAAAGATACCTATTAACATGAATAGATTTTCTAAAGACTGCCACAAACTAAGCATACGACAGCTTTCTAAAAAGTATAAAATATCGCTAGGAAAAGCACATAGTATAATGAAACAAGTTAAAGGAGACAAAAAATGAGTTTACGGCAGGTACTTATCAACGCTTCCCGGTCACACTTTGCTGGTCATATAAATAAACACCTCGCAAATATTGAGGTGCTATTAGAAAACCCAGCAGGTATAGGTGAGCATCAGGATATATTAGAGTCAATAGAAATAGAGTTAGAACAAGTGGCTAACTACCACGATAAGCTAGAGATGCTAAGTAAGTTCTTTATTGTACAAGAAGAGGATACTGCAGATGACTCTGGAACAGCAAGCTAAACAGTGGATGAAGGAGAAATATAAAGATATGGAAATGAATGAGTACCAAATAAAGGCAGTAAAGTTTGCCATCTACCCAGCAACACACCGTATACTCTACCCTGCACTAGGACTTACAGGAGAGGCAGGTGAGGTAGCAAACAAGGTAAAGAAGTTCATCAGGGATGGGGCAGATAAGGAAGCATTTGAGGTAAAGAAAGTAGAAATTGCCTCAGAGATTGGTGACGTACTTTGGTACTGTGCCAACCTAGCTAACGACTTAGGCTTTACGTTGTCAGAGATTGCACAGGAAAATTACAGCAAGCTGGCTGACAGGGAGAGTAGAGGTAAGATAGGTGGGGACGGAGATAATCGTTAGACATAAAAAGAGGGGGCTTAATTGCCCCCTTTGTGTTTAGTTTATTTGAAATCTTGGACCTAACTTTTCAAAGTACTTACCTAGTCTAACAAGTTCCTCATAATCATACCCTTTCTCTTTGAAGTTGGGGTACATTTTTTCGTATCTAGATTTAGCACGTTTTTGCGCAAAGCCTTGTATTTTATTAAATGCAGCACGTTGCATTGGGTCAAAACCATAACGCTCTACACCTGATGTTTTTGAACGTAATTTAACCAGTTCCATTACATCGCCACGGAAGTCATCAATGTAGGATTTTAACATAGCTGCTTGAAGGTCTGACGGTGCATTTTTGTACTTATCACTATTCTGTAACACAGGAACAATATAGTTTGCAGAATATTCGCCAATCAAAGCGTTAATAAGTTGGTCAGCTTCGGGTATGCCAGTTTTTTGTGATAACTTACGCCTAGATACCTTTAAACGAGCCATTTCTGATTCAAGAAAGTTTTTACGTTCTTGTAAAAGAATACCAGCAAACTGTCTACTAATAGGTGTCTGCCTACGCATTGGCTCGTCACGTGTAGGAAACTCATAAATCTCAGGTGGATTAAGTCCAATACTATCTGCAAGTAACTGCTCTAGTCTGTAATTAGCAGGTATACGAGCAAGAGATTTATTAACCATCAAGTCAAAAATATTAGTACTGTTTGTCTGGCGAATAATAAGTTCATCATCTGGTGCAAGGAATGTATTATATAAATCCTGACCTGCTGTAAGTGGTATGGTAAAGGTACTGATGATATTAGCACCAAAGTTTGCAGATATAGATGCTGCCTTTTGACCTGTATCAATATCATCCCTAAATAAATCTTTTAACGCACTATCAATTGCGTATATACCAAAACCTGCTCTAAACTGAGTTCCTGTTAGAGCCTGAATAGCATCAGTTATAAAGTTCCTATCGCCAAATAAAGGGTCTCCATCAACACCACGTTTAATCATATCCGCAACAAATAAGTATGGAGCAGCAGGAAAGAAAGGTCTTAGGTCATAAGTTTTACCGTCTGATGTTTTACCTTCCCACCAGTTTTCTCCAGCATATTCACTGCTTCTAAAAGCATATGCACCAGCAACCATACCAGTACCTACAAGTGCTTTAGAAATCTCTTCATAGTTATCTGCACCCTTTGTTTTACTGATAGCACCTTTACCCCATACATCAGACAGTAGATACAAAGGTGAATATTCATATGTAAAACGCATGGCGTTTGCAATAAAGCGAGGGAAAGGTACAAGAGAAGTGGTCAAAAAAGGTGCGCTATGAATACCTTGAATAATAGCACGTGCAGTTGGACTGCTAGGTGACTTCTGATACGTAAAATAAAGAGCATCTTCTACTGCTTTATCTAAACGCTTTGTTCCTTCTTTACCACCAAATGCGGTATTAAACTTACCCTCTTTAATTATATTAACTAAGTTAAAATCATCAGCGTTTGGTGTTTCGCCAGCCTTTATCTTAGCTGTGTACGCCTCATTAAGTTGTCTTTTAAGTGAGCCTACAAAAGCTGCTCTCTTAAACATGTTGTCAGACAGAGTATTTAATGCATTTAGTTCACGACTATAATGACGCATACGGGTCATTTTAGGTGTACCACCGACTTCAATGTCCTGCAATTCACGGAACAACTGGGATGCTTTTTTGTGAAAGCCCATATTAAATATTTCACGAACAGCTTTGCTTTCTTTTTTATTTACTAAACCGTAAGCAACAGCAAATATGTCTTCATTAGGTGTTTCAACTTTCTGTCCAAGAAAACGAGAAATACCTCTATCAACAGCTTTAGTAGCTGTATCAATACCAACACGTGAATATCCAGACACTGTGTTACGAACAGTAGTAGCTGTCTGAGATGTCATAGAAGCAAGACGAACAGAGTCTAGTTTTTTGAAAAAACCTTCCTTTATGTTTCCTTCCATTTCATCTGCAGAATCTAATGCCTTACGGACATCACCATCTTCAATGGCCTTTCCAACCTTTTCAACACTTTCTTTTGCTATATCATTCAGTGCAAAAAGGTTGTCAGAGGCAACAGCATTAAGATTTTTAAACACACGGGATGCTGCACCTGCCTGTTGTAGTTTACGGGCTGCATCAGATACATCTGCCATTAGCAAGTTTGCAAAGTCATCGTGCGTAAGATTATATTCTTTCAAAACTGTGCGATAGAACTTGTCTCCTTGACCCGCTTTCTTCTCATTCAATTCACGAATGGTACGTGCTACACCTTCAGTAACACGTTCACCTTCAAGCAAACCTTTATTGCTCTTTTTCATAATATCTACTGTAGCACCAAATATACGCTTTGTTCTTTTTTCATCTATAGATACAGTAAGTGTAGGTTCACCTGCTAAGATGTCTTTTTTATCTACATCAAGAGTACGTGCCAATCCATCAACATCACCTCGTGGAGTAAGACCTACTTGCTCTGCAATGTCATCTCGTACTTCTTTACCAGCCAATACCTGCTCTGGGTCTAATGGACGCAATGCACTGCTAAGTGTACTTGCAACTTCTTTATTCTTTTCTAATGTCTTTTCAGCTTTAGCAATAGCTTTTTCATTAGCTTTCTCTACAGACTTAGATGCTTCCTCTACAAGTTCACCAGTACCCTGTTCCACTTTGCGTGTAAGAATACCTTTACCTACACTTCCAAGCACAGCAACAGGTGCGCCACTTAAACCAAAAGCAAGCGCAGTTTCAGTACCACTATAATCATCACGAAGGTCAGCAGCGATTTCTGCCTTTTGCGCTGCTACATTTTGAAGAGAACCTGCTACACCTTCTACAGCAACAGCAGTTTTAATTGGATTGGCAGCAGCTTTGGCAGCAAGAGTAGACACAGGGGATTTAAGTGCCTGTTTAAGTGTTTGTTGCACAGCTAGTTTAGCAGCTTGTTGTGCAGCTACACCACCCACTTTACCTGCACCGGGAAGTGCTAAACCTACATATGTAGATGGAGCAGTGAGGATACCTTGAGCATAGTCTCCTGTGGCTGTAAGCCATCCGTCAGAAAATGCTGGCATCTCTGCAAAAGATTGGTGTAGTAATCTGTAATCACTCAAACGCTGTGCAGCTTTTTCATTATCTCGTTTAGTGGCATCTGATGCTGCCGCAGACACATAACGATAATCATTTGCTGCGGTAAGTTCATTTACATTGAAAGCACGAAAATGCTCAACGTATTCTTCCATAGCATCTTCTTCAGATATGTCAGTCATACCTAAACGGTCATTAGCAAAACGAACTGCAGCTTCACGTATAGCTGAGTTACTCTCAATGTTCTGTTGTGCTACAGATGTAGCAACTTCGTCATCTTGTTTTTCAGTGTCACCACGAATAACACTGAGCATACTATTTTTAGTAGCAGGTGTAGGGTTTACTTCAGGAAGAAGTATAGACTTTTTATTTTTGTCTTCATCTTTTTCCCTAATAATATCTAGCATGCTTGCCATTTAATTATTCTTTCTTTCGGCAAATCCACCACCAGATGACCGTCTATTTCCCCCCCTACTAGATTTAGGTTTTCTTTCTTTTTGACTTTCATGTAAAGACTTTATATCTTCAGAGTTATCGTATATAAACTGTAATGCTTGATTGTAATCCATATCAGGGGTTTTTTCTGCTAGGTTGTAAGCCACCTGTCTTGTATTTGTTAGACCACCTAATAAAAATGAACCCTCATTAACTATCTGCTGTATTAAATCGCTATTGTTGTCAGAAGCCATATTAGCATCTTGTGTAGCTACCGTTTCCATATCCGTAGTAGACTTTTCACTACTCAGTTTTTTTATCTTCTCAATAAAGGCATCGCCATACTTAAGTGCTTCCGCAGAAGATATCATATCATCTAAAGGAACATTATTAGCTACACCGCTTTCAAAGTAAGAGTCTGCACCAACTAATGTGTCTGGAAACATTCCTCTGGAATTAGCAATGTCTTGTTCACTTACAGTGATAACAGGTTTTTCAGCTTTAGTATCTGTTGGAATAGCTTCTGTTGTCTGGTCACCAACTGAAGTTGTAGTATCAGGTGTAGTAGATACTGGCTGGTCACCACTGCCTGTCTCCATAACGTCACCTGTAGTTTTTCTGTCGGATGGCAACAGACCCTTCATTCGTAAGTGACCATATAGTTCAGGCCAATCTTCTTCGCTGAATGTAGATGTCATACTAGATACAAGACTACCTTTTACCTCTGCCTCTATAGCTTGACCTTTTTGATATGTTGCTAACTCTGAACCTTCTAAGTCAACAACATCCTGTGTGTCGTTTTCAATAGCTTCTAGTATAGTTATGTAATCTTGCCCAAGCGCACCAAGACGTGCCTGAGTTTCGTTACGAAGTTCTGCATTAAAGTAAGATTGTGCGCCACGAATTTCAGCAGGTTTCATATCGCCAGCACCAGTTACATTTTGCTCAATGTCTCTACGTTTTTCAATCTCAGCCATAGCAGCTTTTGCTTCATTACTTCCTTCAGGAATAGTACCGTTGGCTAATCCATTCATTAAATCAGTTTCAAGTTCAGTAGTTATCTCCTTGAATGAAGTCTCGTCACCAGTAAGACCTTTCTTTTCTTTAACTAACTCTTTTACTTTATCAATATTACCAAGATATTGCTGCCGTTTAATATCAGCATCAATTTCAGCAACTTTATCGCCAGATGCCTTTGCTTCTGTAACCTCAGACTGATAAGTAAGTTCACTTATCTCATTAGTAAGAGCCGTTTTTTCTTCTTCCGAAGTAGTACGAGAAAGCATTTGTTTTTTAGCATCAATCTTGGTATTGGTATCACCCGTATCCGCTGCCGCAGTTAATGCTGTATTTAACATACCCTGCAACTTTTCATTACGCTCTTGTGTATTATCTGGATTAGCTAACTTATTATTGATATATTCAATACGTTCTGATGCTTTCATTCCAGACATCTTAAACTTCTCTGCATGGAATGTTATAGTAGGCAGAGGAACAGATTCAAATTTATTGTCTCCAATAGCTGCAGTTATATCCTCTTTGGCTCTTGTAAGACCCATTTGTACTACATCAATAGGTTTGCCTACAACCTTACTTACAAGTCCACCAGCAGGACTTTCACCACGCATACCCTCTGGCACACGATAGTCACCTGCGAATGTTTTAGGCGCACCTAAGAAAGCATTAGCATAGTCATTTAAAGAACCAGTAGGTGCATCTTCAGAAGCACGTGTAAAGAATTGTCCTAAATCCTGTCCTTGGTTATTTTTAGTAGAACGAAGTTCAGTAATACGCTGCCTATATGCGTCAAGAGAACCCATCTCTTTTAGTAAACCTGCTGCGTATTGTTTTGCTTGTGTTGAGTTAGCATCCCCACCAAAAAGAGCGTACCCTTCTTTAAGTGCTTCTTCAACTTCAGAAACTTCCTTTGCACGTTCTTCTTGTTCTTTCAAAGCCTTTTCCAACTGCCTTTCTGCAATGGAATCAACACGAGTATTAATACGTTTGATATCACTTTGCAGTGCTTCATTGGCAGATGTAGCAAGACCTTCAACGAGACCGTAGAAAAAGGACATTAGGCACTCCTAGACATTAAACCGCCAACACGTTCTTCTGCGGCAGTTTTCATTTTATCAATAACATTTCCAGATTTTTCTTCTGATAATTTATCTTCTTCTTCCTCTACACTTCCAACTTTTTCAATGGCGTTATCAACTAAAGAGGTACGAATTTTCTTATCTTTTTCTAATCCAGAGTTATATTCTATTTTAGCTGAGTCACCGACAAGCATTATAAGTTCTACAAGAACAGGTAGCACTAACATACCTATATCAATTGTGTGTTTACCTTCCATGACAGCCGCAAGCTGCATAGTATTAGCAATCACTGTAACAGGAATACCAAGTTCCATCACGTCAAGAAGTTGCTCAGATACTTCATCTGATTGCAAACGAGGAATGTAATAGTCTAGTGCCTCTTCCACAGTATTATATTGCGGTGGACTTTGCCACGGCCTAGCACCCAACTCATGCGTCATAGACATGCCGGGAATAGGTGCATCAAGCATTGGTTGCATCAACTCAGCCATTACTTATTTCCTCACGTTTAGCTTGAATCTGCTCAATGTAACTAGCCATACGCAATCTTGGCTCATCAATCCGCATGTTATTATCTACTTTTTGCATAGACTTTTTTGGCCCAAGAAGACCACCCTTATCTTGTATAGGCTGTTTTTTGGTTTGCTTTATTTTTTCCATATACATCATCATGTTTTGATGAGCAAGCGGTGTAGGGTCATTTAATGCCACGTCTGTACTCCATCTCATGGTTTTTAATAATTTTATCCATAGCAAATTTTATAATCTTTTTTAGATAAGGTTTATCACTAATATACTCTGCAAACTTTTCGCCATGTTTAGCATAAATATTAAATAACCATTTTGGTGCTTTATTTGTCATCCAATTACGGAATAACAACCATGTATAATCTTGTGGTCCATACACTTCACGTGCAACCCAACAGAATTGTATCCAAGCACTGCCTAGTGTACCAATTAAACCACCAAGTGCTGAACCAGCAGCAGATTTACCTGCAGCTTTCTGGGCATCAGCTTGTGCGCTTGCACTTAACTGAGCAACAGCAAGATTACTCATTCTTTCTAATTCACTTTCAGCAGACTTCCATGCCCACTCCATGCTATCAGCATAGTACGTCCACAGATTATCATATGCTTGTTTACTTACATCTAACACTGCACTAGCATTAAGTTCGTTAGCACGATTAACTGCAGCAGTATCTGCGGTAGCAATTTCTCTACGCCACTGTGCATTACTTTGTGCAATTACAAGCTGGTTCTGCGCATTGAACTGGTCACGTTGGTTATTAAGTTCTGCGTTAAATCTTTCAATAGTATTTGTTTGACCAGCATTAAACTGAGACTGAGCATTTTGCTGTGACGCATTAAATTGTGCAGTTTGAGATTGTAAGTTAGCAAAGAACTGGTCCACTTGATTTTGCGAACTAGCATTAAATTGTTTAGCGGCATTTTCTGCAGATTGGTCTGTAAACAAAGATTGTACACGTTGCTGCGCACGAAACAATTCGGTCTGTTGTTGATTAGATAAGTTAGCCATATCAACTTGCAAGAAACTCTGTGCGTTCTGTACAGCAGCTTGCTGACGATTATTTAAATTCTGTGAATCTAACTGTGCTAATGCACTAGCCTCTGCCATAACCATTGCCTGTGAATTAGACAGGTTCTGCAGGTTCATTGTATTTGCTACACGAGAGTTTTCAAGAGCAACCTGCTGTTCAGCAGTAAAATTCATATTAGCTACATCAGCTATTCGTGCAGCGTTTTGTACTTTTGTTTGAAATGTCTGGTCAAACTCTTGACCTAAGAACTTAGCACGTTGTTCTGCTGAAAGCATAGCAGATTGTTGGCGGTTTGACAAGTTCTGTTGTTCAAATTGTGCAATAATACTTGCATCTGCTTGCGCAATTGGAAGTGATGCTTCCATAGCTGCTTGTACAATAGCTTGACCAGCAATAGATGAAGCACTTAAACCACGTGCAGCCATCTGTTGATTAGCGAGTCTAACAGCACCAGCCGCCCATGCAGGTGGGTTAGTACCATTAAACTGCGTCATAAGATTTGCCATCTGACCTTGCACAAGAGCCTGTTGTGATGGCTGTGCTGACGCAGCAGCAGCTTGTGTAGCGGCAGTAGCCTGTGCAGCTTTAGTAGCATCTACACCAGTACCACTGATAAGTTCACCAGCCTGTATCTGACGCTGCTGTGGGTTATTCATCAGGATAGCATTACCCTGTGCTTCTTGAAGATTACCTACAGATGATACAGTTTGCTGTGCAGCAGTTACCTGCGCACGAGGGTCTTGAGGATTAGCTTGTGCGGCCTGTGTAGCATTCATAGCTGCATCAACAGCAGGTGCTACTTGTGTAGCTTGCACTTGATTAGCAGCAGTCTGTGCGGCAGGTGTGGCTTGCGCTGTGATAGCCTGTGCTGTACCTACAGCAACACCACCAGTAAGAACACCTGTAGTTGGGTCAACTTGCTGACCTGTAGTAATGGGTGTCATAGCAGCTTGTGTTACACCACCAGTGGGTACAGCAGGTTGATACATACGCTGTACAGTAGCATCACCAATGTTTAATTGCTGTGGAGTTGTTGGTGTTTGTGCTGTGGTTTGAGGTGTGGTAGCTTGTGTTGTAGGATTAGCCCCTGCTACATTAACAGTACCTGCAGTAAAAGGTGGGAAACTAGACTGTGCAGGAGCAGAGGCAGATGTTACAGTACCACCCGGTGCAAACTTCTGTACAGAACCACCCTTTGCCATCATACGTGCAGCATTGGTATATCTATCCATTTGTGCCTGACGCTGTGGGTCAGCCTCAACAAATCTTTGAAACTCCGCCATGTTGCCAGAGTAACCCATAGCACCTGCAATCTTGTTCATTGCCTCTGGCTTAAATGCCTTGAACTGCATCATAATTATTTACCTTTATACATATTCCAGAGTTTCCACGACACGTATATAATTGACAGCACACCAAATACCAGACCTACGTACTGATTAAGTGCTGGCAACCAAAGCGGTGCGGAGATACCGCCCGTAGCTATAAGCAAATCATCTGGCTTCATGTCTAGTACCTTATCCTTGAATTTCTGTAACACATATCATAGAAATACCACGTTCTTGGTCTTTAACGTCCGAATCTGCTACACATCTATTTAAATTCCAATTTACAGTAGAGTTTTCTGACTGCTTAACACCTACCTTATAAGTAATTTGTGAAGTTGTGTTTGGTGTATCAAAGTACATATAATTAGCGGTTTCTGGGGTTGAACTAGCGTCACCTGCTTGATATGACAAAGAAGAACCCATCAAGATACCTACGTTACGTGTACCAGCGGCAGGGGCAGATAACTTTGTAGAATCTCTGTAGAAAAACCAAGTTGAATTAAATACCGAACTATAATCTCCCCATTCGCCATTCACCATAGCTTCAATCTTGATGATGCTATTAGTAGACACGGGCGTAATGTTTACAGCTAACACACTTATTTCTGTGTCAGTGTCTGAGGCACAGGCAATCTGTGATGTTGCATCAATCTGTGTGTACTTCACTTGCAATATACCGCCTGAGATACCACTACCAAACTTTGCTAAATCTGCTGCGTTACTCATGCTAAGTCTCCTAAAAGCGACACATTAATAGTATCAAAATCATTTTCAACCGAATTTGACAAACCGTAGCTGTGCAATCTAATTGCGGTAGTTGTTTGCGAACTGCTATCGCCCCCAATATTACCATTTTTAGCTGTTCCAGCTTCAAAATCTACTGTCAACAGCCAGCAGTAATTTGCATTGCCCATAGCATTAGTAAATGTGTGAGTATAATCACCAGTTCCGTTATCGGTGTAAGAGGTTATGGAAAAACTATCTCTAGCCGCAATAGTGCCAGTACCATTCAGATTAGACCATACCTTCGCACTTCCCCCTGCCACATAAGCCATGCCAACAGAGTTATTACCGCTGGCATCCTTCAGGGTGTTTACTCTAAGTTCGCTTGCCATTATGCTAGGTCTCCGTGAATTGCCGAATCTGCTTGGGCATCAACTGCAGGGTTATTGCTCCCCGGATGATTTACATAAAATATGTATTGTCTAAAAGAAGAACTGCTTACATGAACATTTTGGGCATTGCCCAAAAAGTCCTGTTGTATATTACTACAAGCAGAATAATGCGAGTTTGACATTGCGTTAGTCAGTGACGGAGAATGGTCTCCCGTTCCGTTGTCAGCAACAGAGGCAATGTTAAAGCTATCTTCTACTGTATCTATATTTATGTGAAGCCATGCCTTCGCCACCCCCTGCTGTAACTGCATAGTCGCAGCCCCACCCTCGCTGGTAATCGTAATGTTGCCAGCCGCTGTGTTACCTCTTAGGTCATCTACTTTAAGTATGCTTGCCATTATGCGAGGTCTCCTAGTGACGTAACCCAAACTTTACA
>Ga0208899_1001076_pt1 | contig 19546 bp, 22 predicted proteins | sample VirMetDEL_Nov_24_FD_184518 | JGI IMG/M metagenome (GOLD analysis project Ga0208899, IMG submission 184518) | Aqueous microbial communities from the Delaware River and Bay under freshwater to marine salinity gradient to study organic matter... | ecosystem: Environmental > Aquatic > Marine >... | reverse complement strand
ATTCAAGGTTGTCCGTGGTGATTGAAATCAAGCCACGTGGAACACGACGCTTGCTGTATGCTGTGTACATGTAGTTGTCCATCGCTGTAAGCGTCATAGCCTGACGCCAAAGTGTCGATACTGGTGATTTACCGTACAACTTTGATGGATTGTATTTGCTAACGTGAATGACTTCGCCCTTGAGGTAGTATTGTGTTTTTCCTGCGCCACCTGTATTGACGTGATGTACGTCTTCCAACTCGTGATTGCATACCTCACAATTGTTATCCGTTTCACTGTAGCCACGAACTTGATTGCGATGAAGTGGACAAACTTTGTACCGCCCACCACGCACACCTCGCTTATCGGCAACAATACGCATGAAGATAGGGTCGCCACGCAAAATCTCTTTGACACGATAAAAGGCAACCTCGTTGGTTTCAGGGTCAACGTAGTACTCTTTGACGAGAATCAAAAACGCATCGTCCATGATGTTGAGGTCGTATTCAATCTCACGCAACACATCCATGAAGTTCTGTTCCATTGAGTTGCGCTGCTCAACAAGCCATCGACCATAAACGGTTTCGTTTGGGTCAGGACTGCGGACGTCGCCTCCACAATCAACGCATGTGTCAACATCATGCTGATATTCTTTCTCGCATTCATTGCACTTCATGTGGAACTTCTTGTCCCAATAGTACCCACGTCGGAATATCTCCTGTTGGAGAGTTGAAAGCACTGTTCGGAGAATTAAGTTTTCAGATGCGACCGAGTATAGTGCAGGTATCGTGATACCTTGAACGATAACTGGCTCTTGGATGCCCGTTGTGTACAACGGCATCTGAGGCTCAGGTGTACGTCGTCGTCGAAATCGGTCGGCCAATCGACCAAGGACACCCTTAACACGTTCTTCCGCCATTACAAGTCACTCCCCCAAGAGCGAATGGTGTCAGCATCAACGCCCCATGCATCCAATTTCTTTTGGACTGCGTCAGCATCGTCCTTCCAGTTCTCGAACATGACCAACATACGATACTGCTCCTTTTTCATCGTGTCATTCTCATCAAGAAATCGCAATGCGGCCTTTGCTTGAGTTGACTTTAATTGCAAGTGCGGAAGCACTCCGTTAAGAACTTTCTTCAAATCATCTCGTGAGTGAAAGTTCAACCGGTGCGTTGTCCGTTTGCTGTTTTTTGACATCTTTTCATCAAGTGAAAGTGTGCCACAGCCAAGTGTTTTCTGCAATCGTTCGCAGTGAATGCGACCCCTGTCTCCAGTGGCTACTGCTGATGCTCGTACTTCGCCACGCTTGGTGATAAAGATTGAGCCGTCAGCATCCATGAATCCCGCAGCATAGGCCCAAGGGTCTTTGATGACGAGTCCATCGCACGAAAGAAGAACGTATTCACCACGCCGTGGCGCTTTGACAATATCCATTTCTTCTCCGAACATTGAAAGCAACTTACTCATGCGTGTGGCTGAGAGTCTATTCACGCCCTTCTCAATGAGGTTGGCTGTGATGTCACGGGCACCCATATGCCCTTTGTCTTGTAACTCTTTCTTTGCCAACTCAAGCCAATTCTTCTGTTCTTTACTAAGTGTATCGACTTGATGAAGTCCACTTCGCCACATCTTACGTGCATCCTGTCGCTGTTGCATAGCAGTAACCCAAGCGCTTCGTTCTTCGTCACCCCAAACATCCTCATAATCATCAAGCATCTTGAGGGCTTCATCGGCTGCTTCCCACATGTGACAGGCTCGCAACAAGGTTGATTCTCTTGCTGTACCAAACGTACGGAGCGATTTGAGGTTGCGGTCACTCAGACCAAGATTACGAATGGTGTCAGCGTGTTCGATTGCCCACGGAATAGAGGATATGGTTTGCTCCACTTCTTGAGCCTTGAGTGCACGTACACTTTTGATAGCACCATCAATATCAAATTTCATGTCTTTCATCTTGCGTCGAGCACGCTTGAGGTCTTTGACAACTTCATCAGCGCTCTTGCCGAGATATGCATCAAACCACGAGTCGCCGTTTTCAGGGAACACATGCGTTTCAATCTGTAGGATAGGCTGCTGTGGTGCGGCCTCCTTTGCAATTTTGACGGCTTTCATCATATCGTCACGAAGTGAAGGGTGGCCCAAAAGTGAAGATGCAATCATCGTTGATTGTTCGTGACCCATGTCAAGATGGATGTCTGATTCGCCTACGATGAGTGTCGGCCACATCTCAATCATCCCCAAAAGGGTCGTAGGACCCTATGTTTGCTTGCTCTCGTTGGAATTTCTCCCAATCTTCTTCATCATCATCTTCCTTTTCCTCAGGAGGAGGAGGAGGAGGACGTCGAACAGCCACACGTCGAGGAGGGCGAACGGTAGGGGGTTTCTTTCCTTCTCCCAACTTCGCCTGTTCACGACGATTGAACTCTTCAAGAACGCTTTCGATTGGAGCGTCAGGGTCTTCAATAGCAGTGGCTTGCTCAGGCTCTTTACCTTCCCGCCTTAGTTTACGTTCTTGATATTCTCGCTTCTTTTCATCTTTGATTCGCTGTGCTTCTTGCTTTTCTTCTTCGGCTCGACGCTTTGCATCTTCCGCATCCTGTTCAGCCTGAACACGTGCGTCATCCTTTGCTTGTGCTGATTGTTGTCGTTGCTCACTAAGTTTACGAGACTGTTCTAAAAATTCTTGACGCCCAAGTTCTTTTTCACGAGTTCGCTTTTTCTTTCGCTCGGCTTCTTTCGCACCACGACCACCCATGTAGTCTTCCAATTCTTGTTCAAAGCGTTCAAGACCTCTTTTTAATCCTTCAAGAGACTCAGGTGTGACACCCATTAAGGTATTGACGTAGTCAGAATTTGTTTTGAGTTGATGTTCTTGTGTTTCTATTTTTCGCTGTTGCCTTTCAATAGCCTGACGCAACTGTTCTTCCTTTGACTGCTTGAGCAGCATCCACGCTATTTCAAATGGGTCAAGCAACAAACCAATCATCTCCTGTCATACGTGCAGCACCCTTGCCGGGTGAATCGAGGAACCACTTGTCGAATCCGGGCAAGTCGTCGTCGAGTAGGATAACACTGCCACGGAACTCCTTTGTTGCCCAGTTCGCCAACGCAATCGCCATAGCCAAGTCATCGTGCGAACCGACTGATTCCAACTTACCACTCTTGGTCATTCCAAAGCGACTGAGTTGCTTCTCAAGTTCACGTGTGTACTCTTTACTACGCTCGTTGCCCCAAGGCGTTTTGATTTTGCCTTGCTCAAAGGCCATCAGCAGCGACATGAACATACTTTCCTTGCGCTGCTTTGTGGTCATAAATGTTTTGATGGGGATGTCATCTCGCATATCTTGCAATTCGGCTGCAAACATGCGCTGAAAGTTGTTGCCTTCAAGTTCAATCAGGTCAGGTTGGAACCGATTGTTGATGAGTAGGATGTTCTTTTTCTGTGCTGCGCCACTCAATCCCTTTTGATTGATGACGTGAACCATTTGCTTCTCCTCAGAATCGGGAAGCATACGCAAGATGACCATCGCCGTGTAGTCAGCATTGCTGTCACTGGCAATCGCAGGGTCCCAGCCGACAAAGTGCTGACCGAATACACCTGCTGCATTACCTTCTTCGTCGAACTCTTGCTCAGCATAGTCAAGCAACACGAGGTTTTCGTCCCGTGCCTTTTCCAAAAGGCTATTGGGGAACATACTGGAGTTGTCGTGAATCGGTTCGCACAGATACTCACGAGCGAATTTGATAGCAGGCATGGACTGCTCACGCATTTTGAGTGCGTCGAGAGGCCAACGTCCGGGCCATAGTGGTTCGCCATTTTCTAAAATAGCGGGATAGGTTTCGACTTGAAACGTGTCCTTCTGTTCAAGTTCAGCGTACAGGTCGTTGTACGAAAACGGTGTACCGACCATCATCATTCGACCTGTGTGGTGAAGAACAGGGAGAAGAACCGTATAGAACCAGTCGGCTGCACGTTGAAGTTCAGACGCTGTGGTTCCCCACAGTATGTCATCGCAAACGACCACGTCCGGGTGGAAACCACGAGTAGCACCACCAACAGACTTTGCCATGATACGGCTACCGTTGGTGAACTCAAAGTAGGATTTTGCCCACGGCTTACCTGAGGGCTTGAGTGGTTTGAGAATGTCGGCCATGTCGATGTTGCTACGAATGAATCGCATGTGCTCAAGCGTCTGTTCAAGCGAGTGGCTGAACACCATGATGTGCGTGTTCGGATTGAACGCTGCAATCCATAGAGCATACGACATGAAGAATACAGATTTGCCGTGGTCACGGCTCGCTTTGACGCAGTAGTATCGGTGACCGTTCAAACCTTGGTCCCACGCTTCGTGATGGTCGGCGTAGTCAAAGCCAAGAATCTCGGTGAAAAAGAACTTGAACGACTTCTTCGACATCTCGATGTCGATTTCGTCAACGAGTGCTTTGACACCCTCGGCGTCACTCATTTTTCGCCTCCCTGTTGTCCCATTCGTTCCATTAACATTTGCAAACGTCGATTGTCTGTCGGAGGTTCTTCATCGCCTCCGCCCTGCTGAGATTCTTCGCTCACTTCGGCTTGTGCCGCTTCCACGGAATTTGATTGATTATCACGGTTTTCAGGAGCGTTTAATTGCTGGTCGACTGTATTGTCATTTTGGTTAAAGCCTGCCGCTGGCTGAACTGGACCTTGAGGCGCTTGTGCCTGTTGCTGCGGTGCCTGTATACCGAGACCAGTTAGCAAATCAAGTGCCGGTTGAATTCGCTCTTGGTTTATGTTTTCGACTGCTTGTAAAACAGGTTCTGCATCTCGTTGTCGACCTTTCATTCGCTGTTTGTACTCATCTTTACCCTGACGTGCGAGTTCCCGACCAAGTTGTTCATTAGCGGCCATTTGAGTTTGTTGTGAAAAATTAGCACGGTCAAGTGCTTCTCGTTCTGATTGTTGTACACCATAGTTGTGTGCACGAACACGCGCCATTGGATTGAGTTGGGCTAAGTCGAAATTACGAAGTCTCAATTTACCATCATCATCTCTTCTTGGGACAGGTAGATTGAACCCTTTACCTTGTGCACGCCTTTCTTCTAACTCGGCTGCCCTTTGTTTTGTATCGTCGATACGACGCTGCTCTCTCATGTCAGCACGCGCTTGTCGTGTACGAGTTGTTGCTAAATTTGCAAGTCCTCGACCAAACCTACTACCTTGCTCGGCACCGCTAATGATGTTGCCTGCAAATCCGCCGAGGCTTCGTGACTCACCAGCGAGTCCAAGCACTCCCCCTGCCATTGCACCCGCTAAGCCTAATGCGCGGTCTCGTTTTGTTCGACCACGCACTTCTCCGGGCTGTGCACGTCCTCCACTACCACCTAACGTGTAGTACCGTTGCAACCCTTCAGGACCCATTTGGTACTGATACATTGCGGACTTGACCAAAACTTTGCCCATCAAACCCCTCCGCTAAACGTGACCTTGACAACCTTGACAACCTGTGGACTGACGTTCCATTCCTTAGCGATACGGTGCCAGTCGCCACGTGAGTGCAAGAGACCGTGAACGTCCATCGATGTGATACCCAAGTCTTTGGCGAATAATCCGACTGATTGAACTGAATTGAGTTGAATAGGATTATGAGGGAGCATCTTGAGGATTGAAGCATCTCGCTTAGCGTCCTCCAGTTGGATGTGCTCCATGGCTTCTGTGATTTCAGCGACCTGTGCCTTATTGAACTCCATACCATAATCAAGCAATGTCGGCTGGGGCGCCTCACCCATAGGCGCCTGTGGAGGAACAGGCATTTGAGTTTGTTGGACAGGCTGATGTGGAGCGTGCGTGTCAGAAATATGAGCCTCAGCCGTAGGGTGTACAACTGTTCTCAACTCTCCATGTGTCTGAGTATGTCGGAACTCGTCACCCAATGGTTCGTAGCCCAGTGCACCTTCCGCAAGGTCGGGAATACCACGTGCCTCACGCATTTGTGCGTGTATACGCTCGGCAATTTCTCTTCCCTTTGGGTCACGGTCATGGCGGCTCGCCTGATGTTCATGGTCTCTAAATTCAGTAATTGCTCGCTCCAACGCTTCATCAGCAGGCACACCTTGTCGTTGCAACAGTTTGGCGTAGTATGCTGGAATGGCTGCTATGTGCCTTGAGTTGTGAATTCTACCGCCTCCCTTTGTACCCATATCGCTCACGTGTATAGAATCGAACATGTCTTTGTATTCACTTGAGTCCATATCAACACCCAAGTCCTCAGCAATCGCCCTCAAAATATTAGGTCCATAATTACCCTCTTTGATTTGTTTCTTTTTGCCACCAAACAAATATGCTGACTTGGGTTGTCGAGAAAGTATGTTTGCATCTTCTTCTGAGATTTCAACACCAAATTCTTTACCTCGTGCTATGATGCTTGCAGGGGTTATTACCATCGGTTTTGATTCCGATGTTGCACCTTGATTGAATTGCCTTACGTCATAGAAACCCTGCGGTGCAAGTTCCGCAAGTTGCAACGGGTGAAGATTATTCAGTGGGTGGTCTTCAGCAGCGATACCTCTTCGATACCCGGAAGCATCAGGACGCCCCCGACTTGTCCCACGGTTGACTTTATCACCGATGGTTCTTTGCATCGTCAAATCTTTGAGTGGTATGTGTGCATGAGCCAAGTAACGATGTTTCAGTGTGTTGTCTAACTGTGCCAATGCTTTGTTGTATCGCTGTATATATGCAGGGCCTTGTGCCATAATGTCCTGTTGAAATTCAGGAGACATTAACATCTTTCTTGCTGCTTTGACATGCTGACCCATTTCAAACCACATTGGCATAACCCCACCATCGATAAACGCACCTTGGTCGGCATGTGGATGGTCAGAATTACCCATGTTTAACGAATAATTGATAAGAGGATTTTGAACTCCGTCAGGAGACGGTGTCGTACCACGGTTTTGACGTTGGTCAGCAGGGGCACGCTTGTCGTATTGACCACCAACGTGGTTTCGTCTCCACTCAACATCGTTGAAATTCGGCAAGACGTTCATTGCATTTGTACCGTGCTCGTCGATATGGTTGTTATTATGGTCATCGATGCTCGGATTGATGATGTAATCTCGGACAAAGTCCTCAGCAAACCCCTTTTCAGCACCAAAGATGTCTGCAAACATACGACTGAGGTCGTAGTGAACATAATCAATAGGGTGAAAGCCGTGCGGTCGAGAAGCAAGTCTGTGGTCGGTATGAGGTGCTTTTGGGTCATCGTCGTTGTGCCAAAGAAGTGCTTGTGTCTCAGGGTCGAATGCATACGGAGGATGGTGTGCAGGGACGTCGCCCTCAAACTGGTGATACCAGTCATGTTCGTGGTCGTGCGTGTTGTAGCCGTGTTCGGGTAGCCACTGTTGAAGCGGCTTACCATTCATCAAAATCTGAAACGACTTGAGTAGCGTTCGGCTTCCGTATACCTTTGCATACGCATTGATGATGCCCTTGACCAGTGCTTTCGCTTCGTTGTTTGGAAACAATTGACTACGAGGCGTGTACTTGAACATCAAGCCACTCTCCCGCTACCACGTGCTGCAAAGACGTGACCGGGTGAGCCTGATGACGACACCTCGTCAGACTTTGGGTCATCGGTACCGCCCTGCGGGTTGGTTGTTTCTCCTCGGTGATTGCTTTCTTTGTTCTTGTTGCTACCACGAGAAAGAGGTGCTTTCTTCATTCGGTCTTGTCGTTCGACGATTTTCTTCAAATCACGAATCATTCGTCGGAGTTGTGAGATGTGAAGATAGTCTTTTGCTGACTTGAGCAGCGTGTTCATTTCTTGGAGTTCAGCCTTCATGGTCTGTTTAGGTTTCAATGGGTTAGGCGGAAATGGCAACCCTTGCCTTTCAAGACTTTGCATATATCGAATATAGGCTGCTTTATCACTTTCGGGCTGGACATGCAGTGGCAACTCATTACCAAACTCATCTGTTGGCCTTGGTGCTTTGACCACTGCTTTTGAGCGCCCTTTGCCAGTTGGCATACCGATTATCTTACCTGCACCCATTGGTCCGGGCTTTGTAGGTGTACGTTGCTCGATGTTGTGTGTTTGGTAGGGCATGGTGATGTTACCCATTAGCGAATGTTGCTGTCGCTGACCGAGTTGCTGTCGGTATTTACCGGGGAACATGCGTAGCGGTTGCTTGGTCGTCAATGCCAAGTGACCCATCTCAACAGCAAGTGGTGCTTCGGTTGTTCCACCATGTTCTGTGCGTGGACTGAGTGTACGTGCCTGTCGACTGCTTCTCAATGATGAGGCTAAATCAGGTCGGCGTCCACCGGGTGGAGGGTCAAATTGATGTTGTTGCCACGGTTTGTTTTTCTTCGGCTTTATGTTTTTCAAACTACTCTTCATCAACGTCGACCAAGCAGCCTCCATCGGCTCACCTGTAGCGACCAGTGGTCGGTAGCCACCCATGACACCGTTTGTCTGTGCGCCGATTGCTTGAGACAAATCAGGTCCGCCTGTACCAAGTGCGCCTGCCATAGCCGACATATCGGATGCCATAGCGCCCTGCTCAGGGTTGTACATGTTCGGGTCTTCCTCTTCTTGAGGTTCTTCCATGCCACCTATCATCGGGTCTTCATCAGGTTTGTCGATGCTGATTTGAAGATGTGGTGTATCGCCGACTGTTTTTGTTTCTTCACGTCGGCGCATCTTCTCGTCACGTCGGCGCTCCTGTTCTTCGGCATCACCTGCGCCGTGCCTGTACGAATCTTCGTCATCGGATGCGTACATACGACTTGATTCTGAGCGAGGAGCGTACATACGGGTATCAGAACCACGTCCCATTCCTCCGAATCCACTTGGCATCAGTCCACCTCCCCTTCATCAATCACATCAAGAACGTCAGAATCACCACGGAGCAAGGCTTCACGCACTCGCATCCATGTTTCGGGACTCTCCTTCGCCATTTCAACTTTGAGGATATTGATAGTATTGGTCACAGTCTTTTCCTCAGGCTGCGCCCATTGTGATTGGAATGCCATGAGGTCTTTGATGGACTCACGAATCTCTTTGTTAAGGCGTACCATGTCACCGATAGCGTTGTCATCGTGAATACTAACCTCATCCATGTATCGGGTCAACTTATCGTTCAACTTTTCTGTGTTGCTTCGGATGACTCCGAGTTCTTCACCGACCTTGATTGACACGATTGCTGTTGAAGAACGACGTACAAGTGGCTGGAAGTGTTCTTTCATGTGCCGATACACGGCATCTTCTGAACAATCGACCTCGTTTGCTATCTCTTCTGTGGTCATACCCTCGTCAAAGTAGGCAACTTCGTACAATCCTCGGTTGTCTGAGGTGCATATTGGACATCGATAATTGGAACCAGTAACGTTTTCGCCTGCATGGTTACGCATATGACGCTCAGCCGTGTTGGTTCTCCACCCTTTATCACGGTCCAGTACACGCATATCGACGATTCCTGAGGCTATCTGTTCCTCAAGTTCGTCACGGTTGTCGTCTTGGCAAAAAGCACACGACAATTTAGTCTGACGACCCCCCATGCGTTAGGGCAGGCAACCGTCAACGATAAGGTTTTATCAAAGATGGTGAGAAAAACAACACATGGGTCGCATTCGTCCAGCAGGTGTTCGTGTTTTGGGCGTGCCTATGAACAAAGATACGGCTGTATCGCTTGCAAAAGCAGCACGGGACGTCGTTTTGAGGCGCAATGTACCCCCTGAAATCAAGGAAAAACGGCTTAAAATGTGCCAAAAATGCCCTCATTGGACGGGTTCAAGGTGCAAAAAATGCGGTTGTCAGATGAAAATTAAGGCAAGTTTGTCCTCTTCTGAGTGCCCGATTGGGCAATGGGGACGCTATACCGAAGAAATGCGGGAATAAATAGCACTTGCAAGAAGAACTCCGGTCATCAGTGACCCCATAAGCCATGCAATTGTGTCGCTTCCGAGTGAATCGTTCTTCAAAATGAGCAGCAATGTGACGGTTACAATGATGGTCAGTATCTGAACCATGACCATATCAACAATAACAGACTTTTTTGGAGCGAAAATATCACTCGTTGTCAATGCAAACCCTTGCGAAAAGGGCATTCGTTGTCCTCTATCCATCTTATCGACCTCCAATCATGTTGCGAGTAAACGAGCCGATGCCTCCACCGACCTTTTGCATGAATCCTTCGTCAGCCATAGCAGCGTGAAGTGCGCTTCCCATCATCGATTGCTGAGAAACAGCAAGAATTTGTTGCTGTTCCATCTGTGCTTTGTCAATATCCTGTTGACTTTTGCCCACCATAGCGTTAAATTGACTTGTGATGTTCTCAGCGCTCATCGTTTGTAGGTTGGTTGGTAGTGATTGTGCGTCCATCTTTAGTGTGCCGTCGTCTTCGTTGAGTATAAACGAGGCATTTCGTAAAATTTCAAGCAGTGAATAGGTAACAACGTCGTTCAGCATCTGTATGAGCATAGGCATCTTCTGACTGATAACAAACCTATCAACTGGAGATTGACTTTTGAGCATAGCAAGTAGTATTTCAGCCTCACTTGGAGGCGTCATAGGCTGTTGCATGTACTGTGGATTGACGCCTGCGCCTTGCATGAATGCTCCTGCTGCTGGATTGGATGCCCAACCACCTTGTTGTTGGTACGCATTCTGTTGTGCAAATCCGTTTTGCTGTGGTGCGCCCAAGTTGAGTGCCCCGTTTTGCTGGTCGTTTCCTCCTCCAAATAATCCCATGTGTTCACCTACTGTTGTGGAAGCGTATATTGTTGCTGAGGTATGTTCTGTTCTTGAACCTGTTGCCGTTCAGCCTGTTCGATACCTATAGAACCAACTGCATCACTAATCCCTACATCTGTTGGAATCATGTTAAGTTCGTCGTGGAAGTATCGAAGGTCAAAATAAACGGCTGTGATGTCGTTCATACCGTTGTTTGGGTTCTTGTAGTGTGTAATGGTGATACCTGCATGGCGCTTAGAATCTTTTTCCAACTCGACAAAGAACGGTTCGTACTTGAGTAAAAACTCAGGTGTGTTGTTTTTCTTTTTCAAAACTGAAATGGGTACAGCGACGGTGCTCACGCCTTTTCTGACCATCTCACGCATACCGCCTTTTGTTTTGAGTCGTTCCTTTTCGTTCTCGCCTTCCCACTTTGTCAGCAAATGGTACAGATGTAGATGTTCAGGGCAGTATGTTCCTCGCATAAGTCGACCGTCTGTTACATTCTCACGTGCAATGAACGCTGTAGGCTCGCCAGTGACTGGATTTTGCCAGTACAAATCCCACAGACTTTCACCTGTCGCCTCGTCTGTAATTTTCGCATAGAGGTTATCGTACTGAATCAACTTTTGACAGTCACACCCATCGACCACACACGCACCTGCGCTTTTGTTGTATCGATACTTGAAGCCTGCCCATCGCAATGGGTTAAAGAAAGAACGCTTGGATGGTCTAAGCAATGCACGTGCTTGCTTGATGTCCTTCTTACGTGCTTTGCGAGGGTCAGGGTGTCGACTTGGATAAAAGTTGACTTTAGGAACTTCGATATTGTTGCGTGCACCTGCTGCTCGCATGGACTGTTGGGCACTTTGCATCTCAATCAACTGCTCATGTGATGGGTTTCCTTGGTGGCTCAGTGCCTTCATTTCAGCGGCGTCCATGGCTTGCAAACTGCCGTTCATAGTACCTCCCCTAAACTTACCACTAAAGTCAAAAACCACTGCATCTCCCCCTATCTGTCGGTTAGCATACTATTTGAAAAGCCTTCCCTACGTAGAAAGTAAGTCAACCATAGTGTTTTCCACGTTCCAACCGATGCGTGTTGCCATCATCGAACGCATGGTTGGTATACCCGCTTTTTGTAGTCGTACAAGGTCTTCTCTAAACGGGTCAAAAATTCTGTGTTCGCCCAATCGTTGCTGTTGCCAAAGTACGTTTGCTTGGTCATCCCACCACTGGTCGGCCTTGTTTGCAACAAGAAGAATCGACTTGGGACAATACTTCTTACCTCGTAAGCGAGAACGAAGGTTTCTGTATCGATATTGGCGATGAATCAGTGCATCACACAAAAACTTGAATCCAGCAACTGCTTGAAGTGCAGGTTCTCCCCCCAACTGTACCCGATGGTCAAACAGAAAAACGACAGCCTCCACGTTACGATTAACCATATCGTCAACCCAAAGGTTCCAAAATCGTTCTTCCCCACCCATGTCGGACGAATGAACAACACGTCGGTCACCTTTCCATCGAACTCGCTTACGTGTTGCACGTGGCAAGAGATACTTACCGAGTATCTTTGTGTGAGATGTTCTATCATCGAGTGATATGTCCTCCATTTCGCCCGGTGTGGTGAGATATTTGTCGAGTGTGGTTTTGCCAACCATGGTCGGACCGTAAATCCCTACACGTCGAGGAACCCAATAGTGATACAATTCTCGTGCGAACACGAGTCCGCCGACCATTGCCGAACCAGCCGCTGCACTCAATCGAACCAACCACCAAGCCAGTTTGACAACTTCTCACCAAACCACTGTGCAGTCGAATCCCACAAACTCCATTCGCTGTGAAACTCAACAGCACTAACGACCATCGCTGATAGTACTGAAAAGAAAACGGCTTTGACCCAGCCCCACGCTCGCTCATATGCTGTATCAACGGTGTTAGCGATGTGCATGGCACGAAGCGTAGCCTCGGTGCTGTCATCGGTAGGCGTTTTGAAAATACGACCCATAGGGGGGTCACCTCACTTTTTGTTTTTGAACGTACCGTCAGGGTTGCGCTCACGCTTTGCCTTTGCTTCCTTTTCTTCACCGAACGTCACGCCAAGACCCAACGGCTCATCTGTAGAAGCCTCGTGGTTTGGTTCAGGATTGAAATCAGCAGTTGTTTCTTCAAAGACTTTACCTTGATAGAGTGGTGGCATCTTGCCGGGGTTTTGTTCCATCCAGCGTAGTTCAGCCTCAAGTTGGGCTTCTTGCATACGCAACTCCATGTCTTGTCGACGTCGTTCAAACGTTTCTTCCATACCACGGTAGCGTATACGTCGCTCTCGTTCCATGGTTGCACTGCGTGCTTTTTCGTCCATGCCCTGTTGGAAGAACATCTTGAAGATGTAGTATGCGATACCTTGCACGAAGAATGCACCCATTGCATAGGTGAAACCGTTGAGTGACGATGTTTCCAAATCAATCCACATTTCAGCATCAAAAATACCGACAGCCAAGCCGACGGTTGCTGATTGCATTAGGATAAGTCCGAGTAGTCTGATTTCACTTTGGTCAACTGCTGTATTTTGAGAACTCATAGTGTCCCTCTCATAGTGTCCTAATTGCCACGCATTGATAAAATGTTCTAAGGTGGACCGAGGGAAGAGGGACTACCCTCAGTCCTTGGAGTCACGCTTGCCGTCGGTCGAAGGACCGGGACCTGAGCCTTTGGAGCCGATGACAATAACCATGCCGTGTGCAGGTTTCTTTTTCTTATCGCCATCATCGGCTTTCTTTTCTTCATCACACTTGCAGTTCTTACCGCACTTTGGACATTCCGCCTTTTGTTCTGTGCCGCAATGCATCTTGTCGAGGTCTTCAAGCGCCTTGCGAAGCATTTCGTTGCCTTCGTAGTGTGTAAATGTCATTGTCTCACCTTTGAATGTACCTGAACCGCCTTGTTGCCAAATCTGTTCTCGTCCCGTCTGACCGACTCCTACGTTTTGAATGTTTCCCACACCGCCCGAAGGGTCACCTGCAAGACTGAACTGCCCTTGACCTGTGCCTCCGCCACCCATACCTGAGCCACTTCCGCCACCCATACCTGAGCCGCTACCGCCACTTCCAAACGAATCACCAAGTCCACCAGCGGCCATGAGACCAGCACCTGCCAACAATGTACCACCGACAAGTCTTTTTGCCCCAACTGGGGCAATTCGGCTCCCGCCCATAGTAGTAAATTTTTGCGAAGCGCCGTGCAAAAATTCAGACGGAGTAGTAGGATATTTGTGAGCCGCTGCCGCTTGATTACCCATACTTCGTGGATATGAGCCAACCCTTCCTCTTGGTGACATGTACATAGAAAAGTCAAGTTGTTGCTGAGGTGTCATTGGTTGACCCGGAACTGCGCCTGCTTGTTCACCCGCAGCACGTCTGCGAGCCGCTTGACGAACTGCCTCTCGTTCTGTATTTCGTGCCGCTTGATGTGCTGCTGCCCGTTTGCCAGTAATTTTTTTCCCACCAGCACCGATTAACTTACTTCCCACTTTTGCACCTGCACCAAGTCCAAAACCTTGTGATAAACCAGTACCGAACTCCAAAAGATTACTTCCAACAGAGTCGTTTCCCTCTCTTGACACTACGCCAAGCACGGGGTCAGTAATTCTGTTTTCACGAACGTTCTTGGCACCTTGATAACCGCCATATATCGCTGCTGCCGCAGGTATGATGAGAGGAAGAATCTTACGAACTTCCTCCTCAGGCTTGAGAACAGAGAAGGCTGCATCAATCGGAGAATCGGATGAGCGTCTGAATAACTGTTTGTAGCGCTCGCTGGGGTTGCTATAAGGAGGATTCATTCGGTCAAGACTGAAATCCATGCCGGACTCTTCGGGATAAAATTCGTGAGAGATTCTTTGTGGGTTGTCTGTGTCATGCAGTGAAGAATATCTTCCGCCAGTGGCTCTCCCTACCACCGAAGCCACGTAAGGATTGCTGGGCAAGTATGCAGCCGACTGTGCGTCAGTAAGATGAGCAAACTCGTCGATTTCACCTGTTGGACCTACTGCTGGTGCCGACGGGTCCTTGTGCCAGTCCATAGCGAATTCAGGTGTCTTTGACTTGTCACCTTGTAGTTCTGAAATAGGTGGATATGTATCAGCATCTTCAGTCCAAGGTGACTTAAAGCGTTCCCTGACTACAGGTGGGCGTCGCATCAAACTCAGATGCTCTCGCATGTCTTGCATACTGGGTCGCGCTCCCCAATCACTAAGTTTTCTGTTTTGTGCATCAGCATCAGAGCGCTCAACGCGACCACCGACGGGTGTTCCGAATTGGTCATCAGCCGGAGTTGCCCGTGACATATAGCCTGCTACACTGGGGTGAAATGGTTCGCCCTTAACAACTGAGAAGGCTGCGTCAATCGGCGTAGACAAACATGTCACCTCCTTCGGTCATGTGCCTGTGTTCTTTACGCAGGTATGTGAAGTACTCCTGAGCCTCAATCAAATCGACCATAAGTTCGGGGTGCTCGTCGACATGCTCCTCAAGCATGTCCACGCACTTTTCGATTTGGCGCAGCATGTAGCCGTGAGCAGTGATGACCCAATGTGGTAACATACTCATCGCCTCCTGTTATCCTTCCAGTGTATCTGAGGACAAAAGCCCTTCGGTCTTAAGCAGCCTGAACGCCAAGTCCATAGGCTCGCCTGTAGTGAAGTACGTCTCTTCGTTGAAAGGCATGCCACGGAATGTTGGGACATTAGCCATTGCCCGACTGTAATATCCAACAGGTTTGTCATCCACGTTTGTCCCGTGAGGGCTGACAAGTTCTGTTTGTACACCCGGCATTTGATACGCTTCGGCATGGAACATCCCATCACCTTCCATGTCGTCTTCATCATCTACGTCACGAGAAAGTCGAGCCATTTGCTTAGGGTCAGCAATTTGAAACTGTTGACCAAATACTACAGGGCGAGGATTGGGTAACGGGAATAGAGCATTTGTACCGAATGTTGTAGGCTCAACGGCTGTCGAATGACCAAAAGGTGTATCAAAAATATGTCGTGAACCAATACCGGGATGTACCGAAGGGTCTTTACGTGCACGTTCCATTGCTTCAAACTGTTTCATTTTTACAGGAACTTTTCGATGCATCGACATAAACGTATCGACAACTGGGTCAGGTGTTTCTTCATCAAATGCTTCAAACGGTTCTTCTTGCTTAACAATCGTCGGCTTACCGCCTACGCCTTGTTTCTTGCTTCGCTTACGCTTGGTCGCTGCACGCTTTTGACCCGACGTCATTGAACCACTGGTCTTAGGCGTCTTGCTACTGACCTTGACTGATGGTCGACACTTTGGATAGCCTTTGCTTGAGGTCTTTGCTTTGCTTCGGCCGCACGGTGGGTGCTTGCCATCCTTACCTGTACGTGAAACGTCGACCCACTTTTCTTTGAACCAACGGTTCAAGTTCTTGCGGACGACGACTTTGCTCATTTCTTCCCCGCCCATGCATCGCACACGTGGTCAGCACGGCACGTAAAGTCATACCACTCACAGTAACCTGTCATCGGGTCGTCTGTTTTCGACGAATCCCAAGCCTTGCAGTTGCCGCACTTTTGCGGACCTGTTGCCTTTCGATAGTTCGGGGCATCCTTTTTGCCCTTGATAATAGCCCATGCTTCTTCAAGAGGAATCACCCTTGTACCTCCTCATAGTAATCTTGTGGTAAATCTAAATAACGTGCCCTACCACTCTCATCGACATACGATATAGAGCGAGGATATGCACTTGGTCGTTGAACTAACGTCTGACGCATGGCGTTACGCCGTAGTTCATCGTGACCACTCATATACGGTCGGTCACCTTCAAAGATAGGTTCTCGCATGACTGGGTTATCAAGTCGCTGAATAAATGCATTCACTTCTTCTTGAGGAATGTTCATCGCTTCTTCATGGTCTTTATCTCGTTGTTGTTGCATCATTTGAGTGTATGTATCGAATCCCTTTTCACGAGCAAGGTTATCTTTTGTTTGCTTATTGCTTGCATCTGTTCGTGAAAATGTCGGACCGCCTCGTTGCATATCCCGTGGTACTTTTGACGGATAATCAGTTTTCTTTCCGGGTTTCAATTCCATCGGAGGGTCAGCAATTCTGTCAGCAGCGAATCTGTATGAAACTCCATCACCTTCTTCCTTACCCCTCTCAGCCAACAAGCGACCTCTTGCAAAATAACCCATAGCACTTGGGTGAATATACTCACCTTTGAGAATTGACCACGCTACTTCAAACGGATTCATTTCTTCTTCCCTCCCTTCTTCTTACCGCGGAACTTACCACGACAGTATTGCACTGCCCAACCGTTCGCATACGCCGAAGGGTAAACCTTGAATTTGCGCTTGGCGGCCGCTTTACCTGCTGGACACAACTTCTTTTCCAACACGTCGATGGCTGCATGCATACCTGTACAATGTTCGCAGTCACACGATTTTTGCACGGGTCGTAGTGTTCCTTTGTCTTTGAAATGGCGCGCACGGTTGTCATGCTCATCCTCGATTGTCAGTTTGTTACCTTGTGTGTGACTGATGTCTCGATGACTACCGTCGCCGTACATGCCACGCTTTCGGCGTTCTTGATTCAACTCTTCACGATACTTAACTCGCTTTGGTGACGATTCGTACTTGGTGTCGTACTCAACCTTGTGACGCTTCGCCTCAGGCGACTGAATGCGCTTGACCAAAACCGTCAACAATTCCACCTCTTAAGCGAGGCTCCCTTTGGTGTAAGTTTACCTTTCTTACTTGTAGGTCCTTTAACGCCTGCCATTCGTGCACAAAACGACTTTCGTCGCTTTGCTTTCTTAGAGCCGGGTTTGAGTTTACTTGGCTTCGTTGTGACGGGCGGCTTGAGATTTGCACCTGACTTACGCTTTGCAGCAGCACGACCTTTAGCGTTCAGTCCGCCCTTTTTACTGTGCTTATTTGGGTTGTAGCCATGGAACGGCTTTGACTTTTTCTTTGCTTTGAGAATATCCCAAGCGACTTCAAAAGCGTCTGCCATAAAGTGTCACAGAAAGCCACATGATTTTATTGTTTCCACATGCATTCGCAAGCGGGACAGTGCCAAGCAAAACCTTCTTGCTTGTTCTGACCTTTGGTTTTGATGTACAATCGTTGAGTAGGGCGGGTCAAACAGTCGGGACATGCGGGGCTTCGACTGCGACCCATGAATAGCGATTAGTGTCCTATATTTAGTCTAAGCGGTAACGACGGATGCTTGCAAGGCTTTGACTTTGTCCGCCCACACCAGTGCGCCCTGCAAGTCGTCAACGGTTAAGCCGACATCGAACGCATGGTCGTTCAAGTACTGAACCAAACGTTCAGTAGCGAGGTTGCCACCACTGCCCTCAACAAACGGACAGCCACCCAATCCCCCGATACTGGAATCAAATTGCGTGATACCTGCAAAAATTCCGTATCGAACGCGTTCAAGTGCTTCGTTTTCTTGCCCTTCACCGTGATGAAGGTGCAAAGCGGAAGTAAGTGAGTACTCACGTGCGTACTCGGCTGCAATTTCAATTTCTTCACGCGTACCTGTACCGACTGTATCAGCAAAGACAACTGTTGAACCAAGCATCGAAGCATCACGTACGCATTGTTTGAGCAAGTAAGGGGGTATTTCGCCCATGTATGGGCTTCCAAATGCCATTGAAATGTAGACACGAACGCTTTCTTTGGGTACGTCTCGTAGCATGTTACGGAACATGTACATCAACTCAGTGCGAGTGCGCCCCATGTTGTTGATGTTGAACGTTTCACACGGTGAAAACACGACGTTGAACAGTTTGGCACCTGCTTCAAGCGCTCGCTCCATACCCTTTGGATTCATGACCAGTGCTGCACCATACGCATACACGTCTTCGGCGTCCGCCATCTGTGGCACACGCTTGGGATGTACGAACGAAACTTCTTCGATGTGCTCAATACCTGACTTGTACAGTTCTGAAATCAACCGACGCTTTATGTCTGTAGGTACAAACACAGGTAAATTCTGTAGCCCGTCTCGTGGTCCGACTTCATAAACTGTTAAGCGCATGTTCGGCTCACAAACATTCGCTGTACTTAACGATAGAGGTGGATGGACGAGGGTTGGAAAGAAGAAAGAACCCTGAGAGGAGGTTACTCTTGAAGTCGAAGCCAAGAAGGAAAAACCAACCCTCGCCCGATAACCCTGAATCGGGCGATTTACTTAATCTTTTTGCATGAAAGCGGAGTTTCGCAAGCCACCGATGCAATCTTGCTGAACTTCTTCGTCAGTGATAAGAATTGTTTTGTCACGTAAGTCTTCGGTGATAAGCCACATCGTCAAGAATCCCGCTACAAAAGCGATGAATGCAATGACCATGTATTCCGCCCAAGTCATGCATCACACCAGTTCTCGTCCAAGATTTTCAGGCGTCATGCCCTCAGGTGCACCCATGTCACCACCGTATTCTTGTCGACCTGCTTGTCGCTCCATGGTTGGTAGTCGAGGTGCTGGTCCTTGTCCTTGCATGAAAGCCATGAGTTCACGCTCAACACGGTCGGCGTGTGCCTTCATTGGCCCAGTTGAGTTGCCGTGTTGATTGACAAAATCACGAGCAGCCTGAATTGGTGCTAAAGCACGCATCTCGTTTGGCCCACGAGGGATTGATTTGAGAAGTGCCCATGCATGGTCCAAAGGAGCGTCCATAGCCAGCCTAAGAAGTCATAGGTAAAAGTCCTATTGGAACTTATGCACCAAGATATGTACCTTGCTCCATATCGACCAAGCCTTCCTGACCCATCTTGTCCCAAAACGGTATTGACCTGTCAAGTACATCGTG
>Ga0208899_1001072_pt1 | contig 19611 bp, 22 predicted proteins | sample VirMetDEL_Nov_24_FD_184518 | JGI IMG/M metagenome (GOLD analysis project Ga0208899, IMG submission 184518) | Aqueous microbial communities from the Delaware River and Bay under freshwater to marine salinity gradient to study organic matter... | ecosystem: Environmental > Aquatic > Marine >... | reverse complement strand
CTTCTGAAGATAGACCATTCTTCGCAGGAAACTTAGGTTTTAATAACGAAATTAACTTGAATCAAAATTAATAATGTCTGAGACTACGTTTGGTTGTGGTGATTTTCTTCCAGGAAGAGGTCCTTTTAACTTTCCCGACTTCATTGAAGGAGGAACGATTAATAATCCAGGCCCCTCTTTTGAAAGTGATCCTATTGACCCAAACCCAACGCGGCCCCCTGAGGATAAAGAATGTGGTTGTAGACCTAAAGCTCTAGGCACAGAAGTTACCTTTCCTTTATACACTATTCTAGGATATAAATACTTTGCTGTTCAAATAGAAAAAGAGTGCGTTGATATTATCAATGGTGCCCCACCAGATAATAGTATCTCTATTATTCAAGCCATAACTGCAAATATTGCTGCTATACCCAGGGCTCAACTGGTGTCCACAGTTCCTGGTTCCGAGGAGTGCGCGGACCCTCCTCCAGGAGGAATTCCTTCAAGCGAACTTATCTGCTCAGATAAAGAATGTGATCCCATAGTAATTATTTATAGAATTCCTAACGAGCCAGGGGATCCAAGTGGGCCTCCTAGCCCTTCTGGAGATATTGCTGCTCCTACAACCCCAGGGGCGCAAAATTGTTTTTGTACTATTACTGAGCCCGGTGGAGCACCCACATACGAAACAAGCACATATACTGCTGGAGGCATTCAAGTTGATGCTGTTTGGCAGAGAGAGTGTGTAGACAGAAGCACGGGTAATTATCAAGACTCTCGAACTGTTGTAACTAATTGGCTTGCAAACAACTTGCCTCCTAATGCTACGGTAGACTCTACCATCAATAAGCCGGATGAAAGATGCAACTGTAGGAGAACTTGGGTTTGTGATGATTGGAAAGAATCCTGGTTTATTCCCCTTAGTGTTATTATTGAGGACCCGGAACCAACAGGGGGTGATCCAGATCCCGAACCCCCAGGAGTTCTTGATCCTAGCACAGTCCCCGACGATGGAGGCCCCGGAAATGTTGATGTTATCGGAGACCTTGGTGGGGTTATTATTGGAGGAGATGATCCGAACCCGGAAACAGGCCCTATAGCACAGCCTCTTCCAGGGAATGAGGATCCGGGTGGAGGAGTAATTAGTATTGGAGAGCGCCCGAATGCGGAACCTCCTGGAGTTATTGGGGGTGGAGATGAGGAAGGCCCAAGACCAATTAATCCTATCGGTGCCCCAGAAGCTCCCGATCTACCTAACCCTATCAATCCCTTCTTAGCTCCAGATGATCCAGAAGGACCTAACCCACTAGATTTATTTACTCCGACTAACCAGTCTTTAACAGCACGGCAAAACACTGATCGCCAGTCGGAAGAGCAACTGGTATCTAGAGCATTTTCATCTCAGGGCATAGATCTTTCCGACAGAGAATTAGTAAAAGCTATTTTAGATAAGCGTCCATCAGGGATCGAAGACGAAGAAGTATTCTTTAATACTATACCCAAACAAAGAAAAATTGTAAAAAATACAAGCCGGGTAACCAATATATTTAAAAAGAGAATAGATGAGTCTTTGTTTAAATTACTAAACTCTAATTTAGATTATGGAGATTGGGACAGTACCTTAGCGGCTGACATAACCCCAGAAATAATTTACTCTAACCTAAACGACGATGCTTTAAGCTATCTAGATAAAATTCTTAATTACGACGGTAGCCCTCTAACTAGGTCTGATATATTTTCTATAATAGGAACACGGGTTTTAGACGGAACAATTGCAGATGTCCAGTTAAGTTACTTATCTAAGTTGGCTGATGTCAGTGACCCCAAGGATAAATTTACTGTTGTAAGAAGCTCAAATAGTATTGTTAATGAGATTGTAGCCTTGGCCCTCGTAGAAAACAATTATTACCCGTTAGACTTCTTAAACTCTGCCGGACGAGGATTTGAAGTATTAAAGAATAAGAAAACTTTATCTAGCGACATTGATAAGTATATCGAGGTAACGATTGCTGGGCAAACTAGGAAGTATTATGTTAATGATGATGACACATTCATTAACCGAAATACTTTATCTTTGAAGGACGGAGATTATTTTGACGTTACTTTGAGTGGAGAAGTTACTCGAATATATACGAAATCTGAAAAAGATCACGCATATTTTATACCTGAAAAGACGAAACAGGTAGCCTTAAAAATACTAGGTGGGGATCCTAGTAGAACATTGTCTGTTAGTGGAGACCCCAGAGGAATAGAGATAGATTCTTCTTTATCAGCACCAAGACAAAACATTTACTTTTTGAGTTGTGTTCTTGATACTTTAGACACTGTTCCTGATCCTGTCAACCCCAAGTTTTTGAAAAGAACAAAAGGTAAATTTGTCAATGTCCCTTTAGATAAAATTGATGAAATAAACGAGTATATTAAGTATAAAGATAATCATCAAACCTTTGTTTTAAACGATGAGGATTTGCTGTTTGATTATGTAGATCGGGATGGAGAGATGTTTTTAGAGCAGACGGATATCCTTTTAGACTCACCCAAAGAGAACAAAACGCTTCCTTTACTAACCAGACAGTACCCTTGGTATATTCTCTTGTACCCAAGCAATAAGCCTGAGAATAATCCATTCAATGGTAAATCACAAATTACTAGCTATAGCACTTCCTCAAAAGATTCTGAGGAAACTATGACTAGGCAAATAAGAACAGTAACCACAATTATTCCCAATCTTAGAAATTCTTACAACCAGTTCATCAGTGTTAATTTAGTAGGAAAAAATGCCAGGGATGTTTTTGATAATCCAGATAACGATGCAAGAATAAATAAGCTAAACCTAGAAAATACCCTAATAAAATCGGGCTATGTGGATTCGGAAAACAATGTTCTGGCAGCTTCTGAGTTTGTAGCTAACAGACAGAAGACAGGATACCGACTACTTCATGAAATAATAACTAGCTTAGATAACAACTATCTTCTAGGGCTAAACGGCATAGGTAAATCTCTTACCGAATTTGATGTTCTTTGTAGGTTGTCGTTGAGACAGTTCAACAAGCTGTTTAGGCTTGAGAACTTTACAGAAATGAAAAGAACTTTGTTCAATGGTGTGGTTAGCGATGTAAAAGTAGTGCCAGCGACTAAATATTCTGACTCTAAAATATTTACTCATAAGACGCAGTTGGTACGCAGGAAGGCGGCGGCTCCAGAACAAGACGAGTACCCTGAGCAAAAGTCTACTAACTTCGGTCGCTCCTTAGTTCCTCCTACGACTGAAGATGATCCCGCGTTTGGGTCATTTGTTCCTCCTGCGCCCCCCAGCTTGTTGCCGTAACATTTTTTAAAACAAAAAACATTTGTCTCGTTTGGTATGCTAAATAACCTAGAGATGAAAATCTTAACCTTTTTATAGGATATAATTATGGATCACATGAAATTAACTGACGAACTACGTCAACAGCTTATGGAAGCTGCCGTTTGGAAGAACGACGAGATTGCTGCTCGCCTTGACGAGTCCTCTGCCGTAGAGGAGCTTGAGGAGCTTGAGGAGAAAGCCTCCTGTGGCTCGAAGAGAGCCAAGAAGAGCAAGAAGCCCATGCAGGACATGGAGTACCAGCACTCTGAGTATGAGGATGATGAGGACGCTGAGGAGCTTGAGGAAGACGTTCACGTTTGCCCCCTTTGCGTCTCTCAGCTTGACGAGTCCATCGACGAGGAGCGCATCCTTGAGCACCTTAACGTAGTCCTTGGTCTTGTAGACCGCCTCAGCCAGCTTAACGAGGGCGACGAGGACATCGAGTCTGTTATTGACGAAACTATTGCCGACATTCTCTTCGCTGACGAGGAGGAGTGATCGTGGATAGTATCGGAGATTTCGCAGAGAGCTTAATCTTAGGTCAGGTCGAAGACATAAAGCGTGGAAAGTCTTTGCCTCCAAAACTAGAGGAGGCAAAGGCTAACGCTAAAGCTCCTGCCAAAGATATATCTAATGTAGAAGTCCCCGACGAGATGATGCGTCAGATCCTAGGTGAGGGTTTTCACCCCCAAGACACACCTCCTGCTGAAACTATGCCTGAGTTAGTCTGGGATGAACCTGAGCCCGACCCAGAACCAACTGTCATCACTGAGGAGACTGCTCAAGAGCTTGTATCCCTTATAGAAGAGGTACGAGGTATGGTGTCAGATCTAAAGGAAATGACTACCTGCGGTATGCTAGGTGTCAACATGGCTGGACCTGTAGCTGACCCTATGAAAAACTCGGCTAAAGGTTATCGCAAACCTACTAGAAGCTCTATCTTAAAGGACAGTATTCGGAGAAAAATTAGATGAAGCTAACCGATGCACTTGATTGTTTGAGCGAGGCCCGTGGCTCTAAGGAGGGTAGAAAATATTACACTTCTAAAAAGGCTGTTAAGGGCGACAAAAAGAAAACTTTCAAGGGCAGGGTAAAGACTTATACAAGTATCAAAGATGCTTTAGCTAAAGGTTCTTATGGTCAAATCTTCTCAACGAAAGCGGCAGGTAGGCTTTATGTCATATCAAAAGCTAAGTGGGGATCTAAAAGCGGCCAAGGAAAGATAGCCAAAGGATTCACTCCAGGAAGTGCGACTCCCTCAGCGGCCTTCAGTAGTGTACGAAAGCACGCGGCTAGAACTCTTCTTCGATATGGGAGCGGTTCTGATAAACTAGCGCAAAAATATGGTTCTAGATCCATCAGAAAATCTAGAGGAATCGGCGGCAAAGATGGTCGTCTAAGTAAAGGAGAAAAGTGATATGCAATTACTACAAGACGTATTCATCGTAGAGAATCTTCAGATTTTAACAGAAGGTAAGACTAATCCCACAGTAAAAGTTAGAGGTGTTTTCGGACGCTGTAACGAGGAAAACAAAAACGGTAGAACGTACCCTACTAAAGTTATGGAGGGGCAGATCACTAAGGTCCAACCTCTAATTGAAGAACGCCGCTTATGTGGTGAGCTTGATCACCCTCAAAACGATACGGTAAAGCTTTCTAACGCCTCGCATCTAGTAACTAAACTTGAGATGAAAGGTAATGAGCTTATTGGTGAGGCCGAGATCCTTAACACTCCTGCGGGCCTTACAGCTAAGGCACTCATTGAAGGTGGAGTAAAAGTTGGTATTTCTTCTCGCGGTATGGGAACTCTATCAGAGGATGCTAACGGGAAAAAAGTTGTTAATGATGATTTCCGCCTTGTAACCTTTGACCTTGTGGCTGATCCATCCACAAGAGGAGCTTTCCCTGGTCTTTCCGAGTCCACTGAGTCCAAGTTTGCTAGAGAAAGCCAAGACAAACTCAAAAAGGAGTCTAACTTTGTCACCATGATTGAGGCTCGTTTAAGAGATTCCTATACTCCTTTCCTTGAGGAAGCTAAGAAGAAAGGAAAGAAGAAGAAAGGAAAGAAGAAGAAGGGATTCCCTGATTTAACTGGTGATGGTAAGGTAACCCAAGCAGACATTCTTACGGGACGAGGTGTCATCGGCAAGAAGAAGGGCATGATGGAAGCAGTTAAAGAAGAGGGTAGCTGGCACAAGATAGCCTTCTGTTTGGCTGAGGCTTTAGGTTTGGTTCAAGAAAGCCAGCCGGGATCGGACCCAGGCACGGACAGCGCCGCGCAAAGGCACAACCGAAACAAGAATATAAAGATAGCAAATAAAAGAAATGCGCGTCACGGTGATCAGAGAGCTTTCCGTTCTTATGGTTCGGCAACCCCAAAGTGATCGCCTACATTTTATAAAAAAAAGATAATTTAGGTTGCATGGCTCCATACATATAGCTGAACCTAGGAGAAAAACTCATGAGTAATATAAAAAACATAGCCGACATTCTTCCCGAAGGGCTCGATGAATCTACAGTTGAACAGATCTTTCAACTTGTAGATTCTACTATTAACGAGCAAGTCGCTGAGAAGATTGGCCTCCTTGAAGCGCGAGTCACCGCGTATATCCGCACTAAAATTGATGACCTTAAAGAACAAGCTCTTACAGAACTCTCCGAGGAGAGCGAAGTCTATCGAAATGCTAGACTATTCGAATCTGTAAGAACTCTCATGTCCCTTGAGCTTAATACCGACGACCAAGACAATGCTCTTTCTGAAATGACCAACCAGTATGGCGAACTTCAGGAAGAGTTTGACGTTCTAAACAACCAGCTTGCGAGCCTAGTTGAGGAGAACCAGAACCTTGAGAACACGGTAAGAGTTATGGACAAGAAGGTTTCTATTGCTGAGGGCTTTGCCTCTGAGCTTGAGACCGAAAAAGCACAGCTTCTCGAAGAAGTTGAGAACCTTGAAGCCGCGAAGGACGAAGCATTTGTCTCTTCAGAGAAAGCGGTAGTTGTTTCCAGAGCGGATTTGGAAATCAACGAAGAAAGAACTCATAAAACGAATAGCAACAATGAGTTCTTAACTGATGAGGTCATGAGATTCATGCCCTTCACCTCCCAATCCTAATAATTAATACTATGGATATTATGCACCAAACTGACGAAACGCTCGTCCAGAAGTGGGAGCCTGTCCTTGAGGGCATTGACAGCGACTACACTCGTCGCGTCACAGCGCAACTTCTAGAGAACCAAGCCAAGTCAATCGTTGAGGAGCGTATGTCTGAGAGCATTTCCCCAGGCGCGACCACTACTGGTCAGCTTGGTACGTTCCAGAAGTTCGCTTTCCCCCTTGTTCGCCGGGTCTACCCCCAGCTTCTTGCCAACAGTCTAGTTGGCGTTCAGCCCATGCAAGGCCCCGTTTCTCAGGTATTCTACCTTGGTAACGACCGCGCTATTGGTTCTGACGTTCAGACTATCTACAGCAAGTTTAACCTTACCTACAAAGGTCTTACGTCTCAGACCATTGGTTCTGCTTCTGGTACTGGCGGTGGAACCTTTGATGGTGGCGCTAATGGTGGTCTTGCTCAAGACACCGCCGCCGCAGGTTTCGACGTTTCTAACGTCCTTAACTTCTCTGCTGGAGCGGACGACCTTCAAGGCAACGGTTCACCTTCGGGCACCTTCGGTGGTCAGATTGCCGCCTTCCCGAACGCTTCTGCGGTCATGGGCTACCAGCTTTCGGCTGGTGAGCGTCTAACTGGTACGGGCATTCCCGAGATGACCTTCCACATCGAGCAGGAGGCGGTCATCGCCAACACTCGTAAGATGCGTGCCCTCTGGACGCTTGAGGCTTCTCAGGACCTTAAGGCTTACCACAACCTTGACCTTGAGCGCGAGCTTACTGACCTTCTTAGCAAGGAGCTTCAGCTTGAGATCGACCGAGAGCTTATCGAAGACCTTCGCATGATTGCGTATGGTTTCCGAGACAAGAAGATTGGCGGTATCGACCAGAACCTCATGGACCCCGATTACATCAACCTCGGTGGCTTCCCAGGTATTGAAGACAAGGACACTACGGGCTCGTTTGTTCCCGCTCAGTTCACCTACGATTTCAAGAATCAGGGTTCTCCCGCCACGCAAATCGGTGCGGGTCAGGAGTCTTCAAACGTCTTCGTTTGCGACTTCAGCCAAGACAGTAACCTCTTCCCGCGTCACGTCGGTGAGGTTTACTCGAACCTTCTTGCGGTAATCAACATTGCCTCGCAAGATATCTACCGCACCACGATGCGTGGACCGGGCAACTGGCTTCTTACTTCTCCTCTCATGGCTTCACTCATGGAGAGTGCCGCCAAGCTTGAGGGTGGTATCCAGCCCGCTGACGGCCCCACGAACATCGGTCGCAACAGCATCGAGTACCGTGGTAAGTTCATGGGCCGCTACGACCTTTTCGTAGACCCCATGTACCCGCAGGACGAGATCCTTGTTGGCTACAAAGGAGCTAACGCGATGGACGCGGGCTATGTTTACGCCCCGTACATTCCGCTCCAGCAGCTACCAACTGTTGTCGATCCTGAGACCTTCCAGCCCAGAAAGGGCTTGCTTACCCGCTACGGTAAGGTCCAGATCGAGCCGTATAACAGATTCTATCGGATCGTCCGAGTTATTGGCCCGACCTCTAACTTCCTCTTCGCGCCGTTCGCTAGAAACCAAAGTGTTCTAGGCACTCCGGTCACCTGATTCAGGTGAGTAAATAAAAAAGCGAGGGCCAGAGGTTTTTTGTTCCTCTGGCCCTCGCTCATTCCTATATAAATTAGACATGTATAACTACAGAAGCAAATGTAGGTGGAATATGCTTCTCCATATCGACGGGGAGATAATAGAAATTCGACCAGGAGAAAAGTTCAATTCGAAAGAATTAGTAGAATCTAGATACCTTGTACGAATAGATCCACCAAAAAAACCAAAGCGAGGCGAAAAAGCCAAGCCCCAACCCATAGAAAACAATGGCAGCACTGAGAGTAGATCCTAAGTTACTTGGCTACGGAGACTCTTTTGGAACCTACGCGGGTAGGAACCTTGGAGATACGGAGATATACTCTACAGCTATAGATAGCTCAAAGCTCAATACAGGAACTTTAGCTGATCAAGTTGAGTTCACTCCCTTCGAACAAACCATAAAGGATTTTATTCTTGCTCGTCTAGGTCACCCTATTGTTAGAGTTGAGCTTACAGACTTTCAAATTAAAACTGCCATTGATGAATCAATCACTAACTTAGACTACCACGCTCCTTTTTGGAACACTCAAGTAGCTACGTTTGAGACTTCTGGCAACGTAAACACTTATGTTCTGCCAATGCACATAGCGAACAACCTGACCTACTGTGCTTACAAGAAATCACTTCTAAGTATTCAGCCACAGGCAGGAACCTTGGAGTTTGATTTCTTTATCAAGTATTTCCAGGACAACTTTGTATTCAGCGACTTCTCTATTTCGGACTTCTATCTTCTACAAACTCACTTGGAGATGACTAGAAAAGTTCTTAGTCAGGAAGGTTCTTGGGATCTAATAAACGGTAATGTCCTTCAATTATATCCAGCGCCTGTACTTAGAGAACCAGTTATTCTAGTATACCGTGGCCTTGACACAGGGACCATGCATCCATACTACAAGAACTGGTTACAACGATACGCTCTAGCAGTTTCTAGAGGCATTCTCGGAGAGATCCGAGGCAAATATTCTTCGCTACCATCACCAGGAGGTGGAGCGAGCTTGAACGGAGCAGCACTCATACAACAGAGTGATCAAGAAAAAGAAAAGCTCAAAGAAGAACTTCTATCTGAGATAGAGGAACCACCAGTATTCACACTATTCTAATGGAAAATAAAACAGTATATCACGACATGGGATATCTCATGGCCGAGTCTCTTGGCTTAGTTTCAGAAGCAGATGACACAAGAGCTAGAGACGCTGGGCGAAGTGACTTAGTTAACCGACCAAAAAAAACACCTGAATCCGACAGCAGGTACAACAGCGAAGAAGAACTTGAAAAAGATTTAGCCACCAGAAGAAGTAGTGGTAAGGGTTTTATTGGTAAAGGTGATACTGCTGATAACACAATTGCGGTGGATAGATTAAGTCCTGAAGAAGTAAAGGCTTATAGTACTGGCAAGCTAAAAAGAAAGGCTAGAGAAACTGGGAAGCCACAAAAAGTAATCAGACGTAAGAAAAGGTGAGCAACAAGAACTACAAGGTAACGACTAAGCTACCAGCACTGCCAGACATAGATACGGATGACAGTGCTCTTAGCCTATTTGATCAGGACAACCCTGACATCAACCTGTTCAACCTTGTAGATGATGAGATGATTCGTCTAGCTGGCTCCAAGTTTTACTTCTATAAGTATTACCAGTCAGACAACTACGACGATGTGTATCGAGAGGAGAGGAGCAAGGTAGTGTCCAAGACACCCATCACAGTTCATGGGCACTACGATCCTATCTCCATGTCAGAGGAGCTTACCCAGTTCGGTATTGAGCTTACTAACGATCAGCTATTTACGTTTAACAAGAGCTATATTGAGACCAAGCTTGGTAGGTCCGTCATTCCTGGTGACGTAATCAAGCCTATGTTTCAAGAGCAGAAGTATGAGATCTTCGAGGTGGTTGAAGATAGCTTCGAGGCGTATGGAGTTTATCATTTAGTGTGCTCTGCCAAGCTCCTCCGCGACAGCACAGAGGTTCAGGACACCCCTCTCTCAAAGGTTAGTGATGAACTTGGCGGGTATGGAGGAGCTATCGAAGAGCTATGACAAGAAACAACTCAATAGAATCTATACTCGGTTTGGACGCTAGTAGTAATGAGAGTAGAAATAAATACTATCCTACTAGGGAGGGTGATATTAGAAGAAAGATCTTCAAGATGACTCAGGCCAAACAGAACATCTCTTTCATTTATAGGGATTCTCTTCGCGCAATGATTTCTGCATTTAATGACATCGGCTATATCTCCGCAGAGGATAAGTTTAAAGAAATTAAGTGTCTACATGCAAATGCGGAGAGGGCTATTGCCAAACTTAAGCAAGAAGAGAATATCGTCTTACCAATGCTAACTATTTCTCAAACTACAACTGCTAACGACGATACAAGAAGAAGGCAAGAGAGTGTGCTTGTTAACGAGAAGTATTGGGACGCTGAAAAAAATAGAGCCTTCCGAGTTCTAAGCCTAGCTCCCAGACCAATTAACATAAGTTATCAGCTAAACGTATGGTGCAAGTACATGGCTGACATGGACCAGATTCTTGAGCAGGTTAGGCTTAAGTTCAATCCAGAAATGAATGTGCCAACTAAGTTTTCTACTATAGCAAAAGCCTTCTTGGATACTGAAGAGGATGTCGGCTCGATCACGGCGGGGGATAAAGAAGATAGAATAATAAAGAAAACTTTCAATGTTGTTTTCAGAACCTATGTTCCTAATCCTAAGTTTCTAGTAACCTCTACCGGGAAGATAGAAGAGTTTAACACGGAGATTATTTTACCTTGAGGATTCCTGTGATAAGTGGATCCAGGGCTTCATGTGGTGATGCCGCCGTAGGAAATCCTGTAGTCACTGTTGAAGGGATTCCTGTGTGTATTGTCGGGGAAAGTATAGCGGGAGGGATTATTGCGGGTCCAGGTGCAACGAGGGTCTTTATTTCTGGGAGGCCCATGAGTGTTCAGTTTGATTCTGTTGCTCCTCACGGGGATTCTCCACACAACAGTGCCTTGATGTCTACCTTGGCTACGGGCAGAGTTGTTGTTCAATAAAAAAAGTAGTAAAAAAACTTTCTACACACTCTACATACTAAGGAAGGAAAAACCATGAAAGTAGTTAAAAACGATAGTCTACAGTCATTTACTATTTACTTTAACACCGAGAAAGGTGCTCAAGAAAAATGGATGAAGCCGGGGGAAAGTATAGTGGTCCCCGACCACTATATCACGGAACAAATAAAAACTCTACATCGCCGTAGAATGTTCAAAATTTCCAACGCATAGGAGATAAATTATGGCCCCCAATTACGTTAGTCCTGGTGTTTACACAGTAGAAAAAGACATATCTGATTTCACTCCTTCTATTAACACTTCAATAGTAGGTATAGTTGGCTTTGCTTCTAAAGGTCCAACAAACAAGGCTACCCTTATTACTGATCAAGAGTCCCTTGTTCGTACTTTCGGTGAGCCTTCTGAGGCCATCAACGGTCAGGGTTTAGAAGGTGCTTTAGAGATCCTTGAGCAAACTAACTCCGTATACTTTATTCGGTGCGCCGATGATACGGTAGCTGTAGACGCTTCTGCCACGGTCTCTGTGGGAAACTGCCCGGCTATTGCGGTTTCCGGCCAAGCTAACAATAATGCTACAGCCAGATACGGAATTGAAGTTCCCGTCACTCTAAGAATTCAGGTCAAAGACTCCGAAGGAATTGCTAAGTTTTCCGACAACGGTGGGGCTGGAAGAGATTATGTGGTCAACGTACCCACCGCTCGCTCACAGTCTGCTGCCCTCAGGTCCGTGATTGGAGGTGCTTTAGATGCGGATTTAGTAGGCGTTTTTGATGACGGCGCTTACAATAGTGATTTAGGACTTTCGGGCATGATCGTAGGAAGCTTCGCGGGTTCTGGGGCAGAGCTTACTGCCAAGATTTGCACGGGAACTACCTTCAATGAAGCCAGTGGAATAAATGCTTTACGAAAAGTTAATCCTAAATTAGATCCTACTGCTGATTACGGCTTGGATGGAGCTGCCGCTTCCTCTATAGTAGTCGGAGGTGGGCAGATTGAGGCCACAGGTGCTGACAGCCTAAGCTACCTTGTACAATCGCTGTTCCCTGGTGCTGGGTACAACGGAGGAATTAGATCCAATGGAGATACTAGTGGTAACTCCATTACGTTGGATTCTTTAGGATCACAAAACTTTAGCGTGGTTGTAAACGACCAAGGGGTTGCTTTAGAGACCTTTAAAGCCAGCCTTGTTGCTTCGGGAGCCTTCCTAGAAGACGTAATCAACACAGGCGAAACAAATATTACCTCTAGGATTATTAAGGGTAACCTTGTTTACGAAGATGTTGATGCAACTGTAACTGCTCTACCTAAGTTCTCAGATTCATTAAGCTTACTTACTACGGGACCTTTCGCCGTTAATTTCGAAGGAAGCACTCAAACAGGTCGTATAGGTGGTAGATGGGCCAAACTTGTGGGCACTGCTGCTACTAACTTAGCTGGTGGCACGAACGGTATCGCTGCTACTGAGAATGGACGAGCTACTTCTTTGATTGGTGACGCTACGACGGAACCCAAAACTGGGATGCAAGCTCTAGATGATGATGTTATCAACGTCGGCGTGGCCCTAGTTCCTGGTGTAGCCACACAAGAGGTTCAAAATAGTCTTATCACCCTAGCGGAAACTACGCAGGACTTCATGGCTCTTGTTGCTCCTCCTTATGCGGTAGGAACTGTTCAAGATGCGATTGATTGGACTAACGGTCAGGCGTCTACAACAGGATCACGAACGACTGCAATCAACAGTTCGTTCGCGGCGGTTCACTGGCCTTGGGTAAAAGTATTCAGTACGTTCGATGGTAAGGACCGATGGTATGATCCGTCTATCTTTGCTGCTAGACAGATGGCCTATACAGATGCCGTGTCTGACACTTGGTTTGCTCCTGCTGGTTTCCAGCGGGGTCGCTTAACTAAGCCTACAGAGGTCGAGGTTAAGCTCAACCAGGGCGATAGGGACAGCCTTTACAGTGGCGGTAACATCGTAAACCCGATTGTCGCCTTCCCTCAGCAAGGGCTCACCATCTTCGGCCAAAGAACAGGTCAAAGATCTCCTACCTCGCTAGATAGAATTAACATTAGAAGACTAATGATCTATGTAAGGAAAACCATCCTTGCCGCTACTCAACGGTTTGTCTTCGAGCCGAACGACGAATTTACTTGGTCACAGATTGAGGGAGTTGTTAATCCCTTCCTTGATGACATCAGAAGAAAACGGGGAATTACAGAGTTCCGAGTTGTCTGCGACGAGACTACAAACACACCTCTTCGCGTAGACCGTAACGAACTTTGGACAAAAGTTATTCTCAAGCCCACCAAGACCGCTGAGGTCATTGTGTTTGAGATCAACCTAACCAATCAGTCCGCTGATCTAGGAACCCTCTAAGGAGATAATTAATGGCAACATCATATTACAAGACAAAATACGGTAGAGATTTTACTCCTGGACAAGGACTTCCTACCGTCTCAACTGACCTTGATTCAGTACGGGCGTATCAGTTCGAAGCTCACTTCTTCGGACTTCCTGAAGATATTACAAATGTTCCAGACCTCACCCTTGCGTGCAAGAAAGTTGGTGGTCTTGAAATGAGAAACGAAGCGATAGTAGTTGATCGTGTTAACGACAAGCTACACTACCCAGGGAAAACAAACCCAGGTGAGCTAACTATCGACTTTGACAACCTTTATCTTCGGGAGACTGCCTCTGATCTTTATCGTTACTTCCGTCACACCTATGATCCTCTCACAGGTGAGATGACTAAGAGCGCCCAGCCTGGAGGTGGTGCTGGTAACACATTCAAGGCAGACAAGCTTGAGATTGTTCAGTTAGACAACACTCTAACACCCCACTCAACCATCGAGCTTTATGGAGTCTACCCCACCTTATGGCAAGCTGCGGAATTCAACTATGCTACTAACGATTTCCACATGCTTACGGTGAACTTCAAGTACGACTTCATGAACGTCTACAACTACTCAAACCCAACGCAGTGATTTTAACTTAGGTTTTTAGCCCCGTCCTTTACCTGTGTGGGCGGGGCTATTTTTTTCATCTATAATAAGATATGGATTATTTTTCTGAACTACTGGAAAGCTATAGTAAGCTGAAGAAAAGAACGTATAAGATTACTTATATAAATGAGGATATAACTGATCGCGCAGACGTAGACCCGGAAGTTTTAAAAAAAGCAGAGCAGCAAGCGGATGATTTAATATCTAATCCTTATCAGAAATATAATGAAGGGATTCAAGCCTTAGGTGACAAAGGCACATTCGCTTTCAAGAAGGCTCGTACTGAAGACATAAGCGTTGCTATTGCAGGTGACACTCGCGCAGGGGGTACAGTAGCCCCTGGAGGGGCTTTAGATAAAACATCCCGTGCGTACAATAAATTAGTTGGTCATTTTTTGGACGAACTTGAAGGAGGTACTACAAGGCAAACAGAACAGCAAGCTAACCTAACTGTTTCTGGTAGCGTGGCGGGTACACAACTTGAAGGGTTGGCGTCTTTTGTAGAAACTAATATCAAAGGGGAGTTAATTAAGTTAGCTACAGAAGGCGTCATAAAAATTGACACTGGCCTAATAAATAAGTTAATTGTAAAAGGTAACCCTGGAGAAAAAGAAGACGGAACTGCTAAATCATCTACTGGTATCTTAGGAAAGATACTGGAAGCTAATATTAGAATTGTAGATGATGATGGACTATCAGAAGCATCGACGGAGCCTATGAGTGCTTCTATGGCAAAATCAGTTCTTCAAAACTTTAAGGACGTAGCCGCCTTCCCCTCTGTCCCAGAGGAGTATAAAGAAGAAGCTTGTAGGGATATATTAAAAAAAGTTGGGTTCTATAAAAATAATTTAATATTATTTGGAGCTAGTCCTAAAGAGCTTCTGGTCATTGGAAGCAAAAGCAAAAAAAACCAACTAATGTCAATTGGTTTGGACTCAATAAAATCTCGTTGTGGTTATAAGGATTCCTCGTTTACCCGCGTGGCGGGTTCCGCGTTTTCGGATCAGGAAAAAAATGATGCTAAGGGTGTATTCTTTGAGTCTGTCCATATCGCTGCTTTGCAGATGGTCAAAGGAGATTATGAAGGCGCTAGAGCAACTCTAAAGGAAGCTTCTACAAGGAGTAAGTTGATTCTTGAGTCAATTAAAAAAGAAAGAGGCGATAAGGGTTTGGGTTTTGATGAGGCTTGGGAAAAAATCGTACAGGATGAAATCCTAGATGCGTTCTCGTCAGAGGAAAAGTTAAAAAGCTATCTAGTTGATGAACTATCTTTGGCGTTACCCTTCGCACGATTTATGGGCGCTGACAGGATCGAAGGTGTAGGTAAAGCAGTTGCTACAGGCGGCAGAGAGGACATAGAATATGTCTATGAGGACGAGATTCGAGCAGCAGAAAAGGCCGAAGCTTTAGACACTGACTACTACGAAAGGGATGGGGAGTACGTTATAGGTGTGGGACTAAAGAGGTTACAGCGCATACAAAAAGCTAAATTTGGTGAGTTAAATTCAATGTCAAGAGCATTAACATTGATGGAGTTCTCTTCTGATGCTGATGCAAAAGATAAAAATCTTGATCAAGAATTTAAAGGATATGTATCTGAAAATCTTTACAATGGGGATGAAGCTAGACAAGCAGCAGCCATAAATTATGCTCAAAGATTGGAAGGATCAATAGGTGAAACCGCTGTAAAGTTTTTAGAAGATTCAGTCTACAGTACAGGAAATAAAATAAAGCGGACTTCTGCCAGCAATTCTGCGAAGTCTTTATTTGATTCTATCAAAAGCAAGTTAAGCTATGAGCAAATTCAAATGTCAGCTTTTCAAAATACTTTGTTTACTACTGCGGAGGGACAGGCTCAACTAAAAGATTTTTCTTCTGATACTGAGGATGGTTTAGGTAACAGATCTAGATTAGCTGAACTAGTCAGTAGGTTAGACAGGAAGAAACGGCTTGAGCGGGATCTTGCGGCGGGAAATCAAGCAGCACAAGACTACGTTATGCATCTTGCGTACCTGACAGGGGCCAATGCAAGAAGTATGACTCAACTAATCTCAGATGATGAAGGCAAGGTCCTAGCTGTTCAACATAATAAAATATTGAACAGTATTAATAGCTCCTCTGATAGAAAGATTGAATATTTAAAAGACGGAACTACTATAAAGATATCTGGTGGTGGTTCAGTTGTTTACCTCAAGCAAGAAAGGACAGACGGAGCGAAAAACACTAGTAAGACTAGAACCTACTTACAGGTTCCTAAAGCAACACTGGAGCAGTTTTCTACCGAAATAGACTTTAGCCCAACGAAGAAAACTTCAGAGGATATAACAAAACTATTCATTCAAGGCCAAATTAAATTACTTGAAGGATTACTTAATCAAACCAATGATAATCTTCTTCTTTGAGTAGATCATCCAAATAGTATATCCTATATTTCTTTTCTCCTTTGTGGATCTCTATATATTTTTCTATTGAGTATGTTATATAAGAGGGAACAACCACCAGAGTTTTCTGCCTATCCTGTTTAAATATTACCATAGGCTCTTTTCCGCAGAAAGATGAATCTTTTTCGCATTGAACGATGAACTTCCAGAAGTCTGACCTATAATTAAAAAGACTATAGAGGTTCTCTTTATTGTATCCTTTTTTGCATTCAATGCAGTAACGGAAATTTTGAGGGGTAATTAGATCTCCATAGATCTTCAAGTGTTTAGGTAACGTATGGGTTGTAGCAAAGGCTCCAGACCCAGGTGTTCTTGAAAACTCTTTTGTGTCAAAGCGTTTGTTTAGCATACCTGCTATTTGCCTTTCGAAGGTACTACCTTTTGCCCTACTGTTAACCTTCTTTTTTTTCTTTAGCTTGGAAATATCATATTTGTCTTCCATGTTAATAAACCTCAACCTATTATAGTGTAATGGACGCTGAAAAGCAAAATATCAAACTAGATATACAGAACTGGAGGATCCGCATCGACGAGCGGAGCAGAAATAGAATGAAAATACAAATTAAACTATCCAAAGATGAGGCGGAAGCCTTCAAGAACTTTAGTAACCTAGTTAAGCCCGAAGAGATCAGTGATGACGACTTCATGAAGACTGTTTTCGTTACAGGTTGTGAAGCTCTTAATCAACAGCTATCTAAAATGGTTCAGCAGTACGCTAAAGAGAACCAAGCAGAGCTTGAGTCTTCAGGTATCACTGTTGTTGAGGGAGAGGATGGGCAGGTTCAACTTATGGAGTCAGAAAAAGTTGAAACCACAGAAGCTGTTGAAGAAGCATGAAGTATAGTTTGCAATTCCTTAGAAAGGAAAACGACTTAAATAAGATTCTGTCGCAGCAAAAAATAAATAAGTCTAGCATGAGTATTCTTTTCGTTTCCGATTGGGATGATTGGTGCTCAGGCTTGGTAGATGAACTTAGAAATAAGTATGGGGAAAATGAAGACGGAGAGAAGCTTTATGTTGTAAATAGCTTCGACATGCCGCACAGCTTCGTTATCTATGGAAGTACGAAGGTGCCGCACCTTGTTCGGTTGAAGAAAGGCAAGGTTAAATCTGAGTTCTATCTACCAAATATATACAAGCAACTAAAGGTCTAAGTTATCTTTATGGATGTCGATGTAGTTTTCGATTTTCTGCTTGTATTTTTTCTCTCTGGTGTACATAAGCTTGAGTTGGTTTAGAATTACCGTCGTAAAGTAATTGAACGCGGTGCCCTTCTTGGGCTTGAAATTCTTGACCGTCTTGAGCACCAGAGCAAAGCATTCCTGCTTGGCATCGTTGGGGTCCACTTCAAACTTGAAGGACTCAACGATGTTTTTTATTAGGAGTTCAAAGACAGAAACCAGATCTTCTTCGTGCGTTTTCGGATCCTCCTTGTATAATAGGATGATTCTCTCAAACTCGTCATTGTCTATATATCTATTTCCCATACCTTATAATAGTATGTTTGACCTCAATAAGTTGTATGCTGGCAGCAATATGGCTGGTGGTGACCCAAGATGTGAGGGGTGCAGCATCCTTTGTAAAGACAAAGCTGTGCATTCCCACATGGACCACGAAGACATGGAGCAGTGCGATACACTGTTTCTATCTGACTCACTCAGCTTCATTCACGGTACTCCTGTAGCCTTCAACAAGAAGGAGATGAGTCTACTTAACGACACCTACCCGACCAAGTTTGCCACAGCAGCTTCGGTCAAGTGTACTGAAGTGAAGGAAGCGGACATGAAGACTGACGACATCAAGATCTGCCGTCAGCACATCCAGTCCACCATTGACACAATCAAGCCTCGCCTAGTGTTTGCCTGTGGCAACCTTGCGATGAAGATGATTCTACGGAAGAGCGGCATCACAAACAAGAGAGGGAAAGCCTTCGAGTTTGAGAGCGAAGAGGGTCACAAATGTATTGTGGTTCCGATCTTCCACCCTTACGCCTGTATCAAGGAGCCGAAGAACCTCTCCCTATTCCAGACTGATATTAAGAATGCTCATGAGATGTATATTCTTAATCGTCGTAGGGAGGGGGACTTCAAGTACAAGGCGATCATGAACGTAGAAGACCTCTATGATCTGACTGAGAAGCTGAAGATCACTTTCGATACTCTCGCTATTGACACTGAGACAACGGGACTTAACTTCAGGACGGACAGTATCATGACGCTATCCATTTCTAGCAGGGACATGACCTGGGTAATCCCTCTGGATCACAAGGACAGCCCTTTCAGGAAAGGTACTGAGGAGTATTCTGATGCTTGGTTCTGCATTCGAGCCATCATGTCAAACCCGAACAACAAAAAAGTATTTCACAACGCTAAGTTCGACCTACACTTCTTGCTATCATACGGCATCACGGTCGAGAACGTATGGGACACTAAGATCATGCACCACCTGCTTGATGAGAACATGCCCAAGTCCTTGATGGACCTTACCAAACTTTACTTTGCCTCTGAACTGGAGAACCTATGACACTAGAAGAACTTAAAGCCGAGTTAGATGAAGCTCAAGCTAACTACGAGCACCTTGACGCTAGGTATAATGAGACACTAGTGATCTTCTCCAAGCTTGAGTATGATAGAAGGAAAGCCATGAAGAAATACTTCAACGCTCGCTATAACTACAGCACTGCACTTGAAGAGCAGGAGACTGCGTAATGCTTACTATTGATAATCCGTCTAAGTTTGACTGGGCTAACATGGATTTGGGTGAGTGCATGGAGGGTAACGCTATGGATACCCACTTCACCCTGAAGCTGTTTGATCTTATCGTAGATCGTTTGGAGGACAACACAATGAATCTCCTGAAGCACGTTGTGATGCCCAGCCTATCCAATTTCGCAGAGATGGAATGGGAGGGTCTGATTGTTGATCAAGACGCCTTGGATAGAGTAGGTCGCCAGCTATCGTCCAAGAACATGGATAGAGAAGATGGTCTGTACACTTGCAAGGGAGTTACTACAAAAGATAACGTGTCTT
>Ga0208899_1001069_pt1 | contig 19646 bp, 30 predicted proteins | sample VirMetDEL_Nov_24_FD_184518 | JGI IMG/M metagenome (GOLD analysis project Ga0208899, IMG submission 184518) | Aqueous microbial communities from the Delaware River and Bay under freshwater to marine salinity gradient to study organic matter... | ecosystem: Environmental > Aquatic > Marine >... | reverse complement strand
AGCTGAATTGGTCGGGGATGACGTTCGTCGCCTCACGCAATCCGGGATTGCCGAAGTCGGGAATGTCAGGAAGCCACTCGCCGAAGGGGATTGTTTTCAGGCTACGGCGCTTCATTGTGCGGCCTTTATATCGTTAAATACCTTGATGTTCTGCGCTCCATCGTCCATAATTGGCCTCTTTAGGGGGAAATCAATGAACGATCTTGCGCGGCACGACGAGTTTGCCCACATCATGCGCCGAGTTTTTGAGTTGGCCGAAAGGCTTTCAAAGCACGATCCTAACGCTGATGGCTGGGTCTCAATTGAGACGGAAAATGAAATTGGCGTCATTGGCGCATCGCTCGCTATATCACTTGGCGTTGACGAGTCAAAAATTGACGTATTTTAGTTATTTATGGAGTTAATGTATTGCATTACTCCATCGAGCCACTCTTGGTCCGCCACTTGTGACACGTTCCTCAACATAAACGCCCTATCATCACGGGCCGGGTCTGCCCCTAAATTTCGTCGCTGGGCATAAAAATCGGGGAACATTACATCTCTGGGAATGCCAACGTCCAACCCGCCCAAATAGTCCCCCTGCATCTGATGCGCGTATGTTGTATGTGGCACCGATGGCGACGACAAAACATCTGCGTCAGGAATGCCGCGACCAATGGCGTACCCACTAACCCCTGTTGGTTCGCCTAGCAAACCGGGATTTGTAATGGCAAATCGAGTTGATCCTATGTCGGGGAGTCCCAATTCTTGATATTTTCTTTTAGCAATCAACTCCACAAATGCCTTCCTTTGGTCCCCCATTCCTGGCCTAAACAAAAAATCTCGCAAATTATTACTCTCTAACCCGGGCCAGTTAGGAACCAATTTTTTCATATCCAGATCGAACTGCTTGACGGTCTTGCGCAGGATCGGGCTTGACGGAAGCTGCTCTAAAATCGCATCTGTTGTCATTGTGGCGAAATCTGCATTCCGCGCCCCATTGGCAGTGTAAACGAGATTAATGTTGTCGGTGTCAAATTCTCTCGCGGCAGAGTTTATGTTGTTTTGCAGCCTTGTTGGGACACCGGGGTTGGACGCCCATATTGCGTTATCAGCTTGGGCCGCTAGCCCGCGCATAAAGTCAGGGCCACCCTCAAGTAGAACCGGATTTGCAAGGGGGGTGTCATTGATTGCGGTGAGGTATTCACCCGCTGCGGAACGGTCGCCCAAAAGCGGCTGCAAAACGCTCCCTTGAAGAGATTCCGGGCTGACCGTCACCTGCGGCGTCATATCATGCGCCGGGACTGTCGTTCTCGTCATCTCATCCACTGGCATTGTTAACCGCGTTTTCGACAAGTCATCCCAGAGGGGTCCGACTTTGCCGCCGCCCATAGCCAAGGCGTTTCTGGGGCCAAATATTGTCGCGCCGCCAAACATTGTGCCGCCGGTGTCTAGGCCAGCCTGCAAAACCTCATCCATCGTCATCGGCCCTCCGCCTGCAACATGACCTGGTGCATAAGCTGATTGCAAAGCACCGCGCAGCAACTCGGGGACATGCCACCCAGCTTCCTGATTCCATGGGATCACCATGTTTCGATCAAGGTCTTGCTCTAGGCCAGCAAACTCATTGAACGCACCCGTCAGTGTGTCACCCTTCGGATAAACATTTCCCATGTCGTCAATGTAGTAAGGCAGTTCATGGGCTGTAGGCGCGGCGGGCGTCGGCAGCATCTCCTGGGCGGTCGGGCCAAGCCGTGTTTCAAGATTCATCCGCTGGTCGCCATTAGGCGGCGCAAGCTGACGGATGCGGTCAATCGCGTATTGATTCGCCGTCCTCATACCACCGACACCTCAGAACGCATGGTCGCGCCAACAGGGAAGCGGTCTTGCGAATCAGACACGTTGACACGGCCCTTGATGTCCTCATAAAGCCTGCCCCACCGCGCTGCGGCTTCGTCGTCTTCCAGGTACATCGCCGCTTCAAGCAGGGATGCGTAAAGCAGAAGCCCGCGAGCGTTCGTGAACAGCCAATTGGTGTCGGCATCGTCAGAGAGCGCGGTGAACTTCTGCCAATAGTACAGTTTGCCCGTGTACGATCCGCTTGACGGATACGGCGCGAACACGAGGTTATCGCCCTCGATTGTGTAGGCTTTGGGGATGCCCGTATCGCGGGCCATGCCGCGCTTCCAGAACTGCTGCGGGGACAGGTATTCAATCCGCGCCGCGTCGTTGTCGAGAACAAAGCGCCGCGCACCAAGGAATCCCGTGGGCAGCGATGCGGTCTGCGCGCTGATTGTCACGTCCACGCTGGTTTCCATCGGGCGGATGCGCAGGTCAAGCCCGATCCTATCCTCCGCCATGGCGATAAACTCGGGGATGCGCGAGGTCAGGTCATCGCGCTCAAGCCATGACGCCACCGCAGACTTGAGTTCTCCATAATTCGTGATGCTCATCGAAACAACTCCCCGCAGCCATCATATCCATAGCGTGCGCATGGGTTTAGAATCCGGTGCAACTTGCTGTCGGGGTGGGCTGTAACACTCAACCCCTGACCACGGGCAAACCCCGCCAGGAACGCAATCTGCGGCGTCTGGAACCCGTACAACTCCGTGTCCCCTCCAACACCCCACAACGCCACTTCGTGGTCGTGCATGAGCGCGAGTGCGACCATGTAAGTGATGGTGCAGGTCATCGAACACCCGAAGGTCGCGGTCACTTCCGTCAACGGGTAGCTGATAGAACGCGGAACCTCGGGATACTGTTCCTGCATGACAACGGGACAGTCAAAATCGTTGATATGATCCACGCGGGGAAGCCAATTATCCCGCTTGTGCATCTCGAACGCCATTGTCGCGTCCCGGTCGTGGGACTTCGCCATGACCCATCGTTGGTCGTGGTCGGGAACTTTGTCCTGATAGTCGGGATGACCGCCTACAATCAGGATCATTTGACCGACTTCATTTTGACGATGCACGAACGGGGAACGCACAAGTCACCGCCGACTTGGCTTCCTGCGATATGCGAAGCAATCACGATAAAGTCCTTCTCATCGCGCAGGAGGAACCCGACGGATTCAACCTCAACAGGCTCCATCTCCATCACGTCATCAAAGTCAACCCACGTGCCCGCGCCGCGCTGCGAGCAGCTGTCAATCCACTTGACGCGAACGAGGTCCAGCTTCACACCCGGCCCTCAACGGTCTTGAACTTGTACCAATCAGGATCGTTCAGGAACTTCTTGAGGAACGCGACTTTCTCCTTGCGGTTCCAGCGCATGAAGTCCTGGACCCTCACGCCAGAAAGCCGACACCATTCCATGTAGACCGTGGGCGGGATCGAAGCGACCTTGCGGCCAAAGCCAATATCGCGCTGACCGTCAACCCGCAGAAGGTGGTTTTCGTCCAGCGTGTCGCTCACGTCCTCGTGGTAGGAGATGCGCGTTTTCATATCGTCAGGGTCGAAGTGGAAGACGGTCTTTACGCCGCCGTCGTTTCCAATCAGCGCCTTGTCGATGTAGCTACCCATCGGGAACCTCAATCTTGCTTGCGTGCAACAAAGGCGACCACGGGGACGCCGAATACGACACTTCCCATGCCCACCGTTCGGAATCCTCGTTCATTACCACTTCGTGGTGCAGGGTCAGGTTCCGCAGCGACAGGTAGACTTGCTGCCGGATTTCCCAGTCCCATTGATAAGTCTGCACCGCCTTGACGGTGAACTCGAAGGCGTCAATCGGTGCCGCGTTCAGACGGAGGTAGGCTTGCCCGAAGGAAACATGCCCGCGCCATTCTTGAACGCCCATCCATCCGTTTGCCACAACGACAACGGACAGGAGCAGCCCAAGGCATAGGCGAGCAATGCGCCTGTAACTGGCATCTGCCAAGGAAAACCAACCAACCCCATTGTCAGCCCCAGAACCAAAATCACTGACGGGACCGCGCGGGAGAATATCAGCCACAGACAAAGACCTCCCAAAGCCAGACCAATCAACCCCGTCTCAGCCCAAAGCTGCAACGGGTCGTTGTGTGCCGCGCCCGCGTGGTGGGCAATCTGGACCTCCGTTCTGTCGAACAGCACTAGATGCTCCATTCCGAAGCGCGGATAGTGGTAATTGAACGCCCCGAAGCCCTGCCCAATGGCGGGATGCTCCAGGATCATGTTAGCCGTGTTCCACCACAACTCCACGCGGGCCATCATCGAACCCGCCACCACGTCCCACGCTTCAGGAACGGCGAACAGGACGATTGCCGGAACCGCGATGGCGAAGACAATCAAATGACGGGCATGACGCCACAGAAGCCACAAAAACAGGCCGTAGAGCGCGATAAACTCAATCCGGCTGGGTAGTGCCAGCAGATAGGCCAAACACGCTACAAACACGCTTAAATGCGCCGCACGGACCCATAGGCGCTCACTGGACGTTCCAAGCCACAAAAGCGGCAACAAAAGGACAACATATTCGGTCGCGAAGTTCTCGTTCCCGAAAGAACCGTCCCAACCAAGGAAGATGTCAAATGCGATAACACCCGCCGCACAAGCCCCTGCAACGCGGATGACCGGGGCCATCCCGTACACCCTTCCGGCGAAGAAACACGCGGCCAGGGGCAGGAGTTTGTGTAGCTGGTGCAGGCTTTGTCTCTGGTCCTCAGACCACAGAACGGAAAGGCATAACCAGCCCAGAAACAGCAGGACCGCCGCCGTAACGGCGTCCCACTGAAACCGGAGAAACGGCAGCATAAGGCAGAACGCGTAAAGCACCATCCATTTTGGAAGTTGCCCAGCGACCAGCCCCGGCCACCAAATCAAAGTAGAAAGGAAGAGGGCGGTCGAGATGACCCAACCGCCCCAAACCTCACTGTGCTTCGATGCGAATGACAAGGGTCGCATCAATGTCGTTGGTCGAATAGCCCGACGTGGTGATGGCGATAACGCCACCCTCTTCGACGGTCTGATCCGAAAGCGACAGGGTATCAACGTCACCCGCAGCGGAGTTGGAGAACGAGATGTCCAGCGTGTCCGTTGCGTAAGGCGTGAACGCCGTGGTCCCGGCGGATGCCACACTCACAGTCAGCGAAATGTCGTGTGTGGCAATCGCGCCAAACAAAACACTCTCAACCTGCGACAGTGTGCCAGCAATCGGGGAAACCACGAACGTCGTGGACGCCGTGGAGACGTTTTCCAGCAGAACGGTCAGGTCGCGGCCAACGGGAACAGTGTCCCCGTCGCCGTTGACCCATTCCGCCGTGCCGGTGCCGTCCTGACGAATGTTCCAACCCGCGAAAGCGAGGCTGGGAACAAGCACCAGAGCGGCCAACAGGGGAAGATAACGCTTCATTATTTCAGTTCCTTCTGTATTTGACTCCAGCCATCGCCGCGTCGAATGCGGTTAACTGTTGCGCGATTCACGCCGAGTCGTCGGGCCATTTCCGCGCCACTAAGGGAAGACGTGAGAATCTTACTAACATCATCTTCTGTTAGCTTTGAGTTGGGGTGTTTCGACCCCCTTGGGAATGCGCCTGCGCACCGACCCTTGGCGATCATGTCCCGCACATTGTCCGACTGTGTGCCAGCCTTCAGATGCGCAGGATTGCAACAAGAGGGGTTGTCGCAAGTGTGCATGATAACAGTGCCATGCCACTCGTTTGGATTGTCGGGGATAGCCCCGTTGGCGAGAATGTAAGACACCCGATGCGCAAGCATACTGCGTCCCTTTCTCCCGCCGACGCCGATTGACCCATAGCCCTTTACGCGAGTTTTGCCAACCCAAGGCCAGCACTCGTCAGGACCACAAACATCAACGTATTTCCAAAACCGCTCTTCCAGCGGGAGGCGGGCGCGCGGCCCGTCTTCCACTGTTCCCGTTCTCCTCAGTCTGTTGTAGTGGCGAGAACATAACCCGGCTAACTCGACCCAAATCGGACGAGAACAGCCAACCACACGACACGATGACATGGAATGCTCCGATACTGTTCAAAATTGCAGAACAATACCGGAGCATCATGCCATTAGCAAGTGATCAACTGGTCGTCAAATCCCAAACCGCGCCGTGTGCGGCTTCGTTGCGCATTTCCAGCGTGAACTCGACGAGAAGCTGCTTGCGCTCGCTGTCGCCAGTCTTTGCCAGGTCATGCGTGACGAAGGGACGGAGGTACGAAAGCGCCATCATGTCCTTCTGCACCAGAAGGGCGTCCCGCGCCCGCATGAAGCGGTTCGGGATGACCTCAAGTTCGCCGAAGTCGGAATCATAGAGATCAATGGCAGCGCTCAGCTTCGAGTCCTCGGCGGACTTGAAACGGGTTGCATTGCCCGTGAACTCCGAGAACTTCTGCTTGTTGAACGCACCCACAAAGATGCACTCAGGATCGCCGCCGTTATCCCACACGTCACGGAGAACGCCTTTCAGCAGGTTCTCAGTGAACGCGCGCTGCGTTCCGTCCGTGCGGGCGGTGTTGCCCAGAGAACCGTCACTGCCGCTCGTGCCGTTGCTGGTGTTGGTCGTGATCCACGAGGGAATCGCGCCAAGCTGGCGAGCGGTCGAAACGTCACCTGCCGCTTCAGCACCGTTGCGGGTGATGATGGCTTCCATGTCGCGCTTGAGTTCGCGGCCCTTCTTGGCGAGCTGGTATGCCATTTCGGACGAGCGACCCGCCTTGTTCACGACTTCCTGGGTGCCGGAAATACGAACAACCTTGTCCGCGATCTGGCAGGTGTTGGAAAGCCGCGTGGTAGCGGTTACGGCGTCGGTGGTGGCGTCGAAGCCTTCACCAACGGCGTTGGACGAAGAAGCCGCCGCGAGAGCGTCGGTCTGCCACTCATGCAGAACCGCGGCAGCGCTGTTGCGGGCGATGCTCGACATGATCGGGGTGTCAATGGGCGAGATGTCGTAGATGGCGTCCGCGAGGTCTTCGCGGTTGCCCACGGCGTCAAACGCCGTGAAGGTATTGGATACTGGATGGGCCATTGGTTAAAATCCCAATTTGCCCGCGCCTACCTACTCCTTTGCATGAGCAGTGCGATCCGCGCTGCGGCGGCATCGTCACTCTTGGGATTGGCGCGGTGGTTGCGACGAGCAACCGTGAGCCGATCCTGTTGATCCTCACCACGACCGGGCGAGCCGGGCCGCACAGTGCGCGACTTCGGCTTGACCAGCTTCTTTTCGGGCGCGGCACTCGATACCGATTGCGCTTTCACGGCGTCCACAAGAACGTCGATCATGCGAGAGTCGGCAAGATTGCCAATGTCCTGATCCGTAAAGCCCTTGCTTTTCAGATAGGCGCGCATTTCCTTCGCAACGGTCCCTTCCGGGTCCGCTAACTCGGGATATGTCGTGACCATCCTCTGGCGTTCGGCCTCAAGATGCTGCTGGACCTGCTGCAACTGCTGTTGCTGCATCTGCTGCTGTTGCTGACCGACCTGGGCGAGTGACGCCCGTAGTGCGGCCTGTTTCTGGTCCCACTCATGCTTCGTCTTGACGTAAGCGGTCGGGTTTTCGTTAAGCAGCTTGTTCCAGTCAGGCTCTTTGCCCGTGATCTGGCTTTGCAAGGTTTTGGTGAGGGTCGCGAGGTTTGCGACACGCGATTGCAATTCAGCTTCGGCGGCTGTCACGGCCTGCTGAAATTCAGCGCGTTCCTGTGACAGTGCCTGCGTCTTCTGGGTGTAGTCCGAAGACCGCTGATACCCCGCAACCGCTTCCGCCAGGGTGACTTCAACCTCTTCGCCATCGACCTTTGCAGTCAGCTTGAGGTCGTTGAACCGCTCGGGTTCGGCCTCAAAGGCTTGTGCAAGTTCCGCGATGGTGGAGGGAAGTTCCGGGGGAGCGTCGGGCGCATCCTCGGCTGTAACTACCTCATCAGACGTTGCCAGAGCCTCTTCAACCTCATGGGTCTCGATAGGCTCGGCGCTGACCTCATCCGCTGCCTCATGGCTTGGCGCATCAGGTTCGTCGCTCGGGGTTTCGGTTGGCTCCGTGGCTCCGATCAATCCTTGAGCGATCCGTTGAGCAGCATAATCGACAGAGTGCCGCTCTTCTCTGTGCATCGGGACGGCTGGCGCTTCCGCCGTGGCCGTCGTAACGGCTTCTTCAGCCATTTCGTACCTATTCGTAGGGGTGCCACATTCTGACCCCAGCCCTTCCCATTGGTTTTGACCGTGCGCGTCTTTCGTGCGGACTTACCCGCCCTACTCATGCGCCGTTTTCGGGAATAGCGAATACCGCTGCTCTTGGCTTGGCGGCGTTAGAATGGCCCGCGTTTGGGCCTGACAAGCTGTTCCAGCTTCTTTTTTGCAAGGTCGCCAGCGTGAACGTGCGTCTCAATGGCGGCTTTGATTTTGGGAAGCAGGCTAACGGCTCGGTGCGCGTCCTCCCGAATGTTCGGGTCTTTCGCATCGCGCCAGATTTCGACAAGCAGCGAGTCAACCTTGTCGAACGCTTCTTTCAGTAGTGGATTCTCAAGCAGCGCCTTGGCCTTCTGGCCTCGGTTTTCCTGCTTGCGCAGTTCCACATCGTCCATGATTACTTACCGCGCTTGCCGCGATAAGCCATGTCGCTGCCCTTGTTCAGACGGGAGCCAACGACGTTGGAGCCGCTGCCATACGAGGTCGGCGGGCTTTTGCTTGCTTTGGGCTTCATGATTGCCTCACAGATTTGCCAGAATGAAAAAGAGCGCCGCATCGTCCGTCTGACGGCGGGAGATAGGCGCTTCGGCCTTGGTTGGCCTTTCCGGGGTGTAAACGAACCAGCCCGGCGTTTCCTCTATCTCAATGACTTCCTCAATCCTCATCCTCCATGGCTTTGCTCAATCGCCATGAGGCGCACCGCAGGCATGCCTTTGACCAGCGCACTTCCCTGATGGCCGAAAGCAGATCGTTGTCCTGAAGATAGCCCAGCGCCTTGTCAACTGATTCCCTTGCCACATCAATGGACGCACTAATTTTGAGCTGGTCAGTCATCATCTTTCGCCGCACCGCCGACAATATCGCCAATGTCATTGCGTTCCAGAACGACCCTCGGCCCAACACTCCGTTGGGCCAATGCGGCCTTCTGCTGTGCCTCGGACGCCCGCAGACGTGCGTTGAACTCGGCCTCCTGACGCTTCAATTCCATGTCAAGGGCGTGTTTCTCACGCTCCATCTGCATCTGTGCCTGGTGCTTCTCGCGCTCCAAGAGCAACTGCGCTTGTAGCTTCTGAAGTTCCATTTCGGCCTTGCGCTGGTCCGACTGGGCCTTCATTTGCATGTCGGCTTGCTTCATCTGGATGTCAGATTGCGCTTTCTGCTGGTCCATCTGGGCCTGCATCTGCATCTTCTGGCCCTCCATCTGCGCCTTGACCTGTTCGGGGTCAGGCGGCGGCGGGGGCTTGGGCTGCGATGCCTCGTCGGTCGAAATCTCGCCGAAATACGCTTCCGGCTGCTGCTCGCCCGTTGCTTCAACGAACTTCAACAGCGCATGAGACGCATGGGCCTCATTCACAAGCGGACCAAAGCCGCCCTGCATTTGCACGATCTGGCCCTGAATGTCGAGAATCTGACGGCGGGCGACAAGCTGCTGTTCCTTCGATCCATACCCCAGGCCAACGGACACCGTAACGTCCATGTGTGGGTTCCAGCGCGACGGCTCGATGGTCACGAACTGACCGCGCAGGCGGATGATCTTCTCACGCTCCTGATGGGCCACAGTCAGGCGCAGAATCTTCTTGAACAGGTCGCGGATGCCCGTGTTGGCAAAGATGCGAGCGATAAGAAGCTGACGGCGCTGCGATGCGGTCATCAGCATGTTCATTCCCGCAGCCGTGTCCGAGAGCGCATCAGGATCGAGGCCTTGATTCAGCCTAGACACACCCGCACGGCTCTCCTTGACCTGATCGGCATACTCCAACATCGGGAAGATATGCCCCGCGATGGAAGGCGTCTGCTGGAACTGGATCGCGTCACCGACCGAATCACGGCCTTCAATGCGGATCGCGCCGCCAATGGCGTTACTCAGCAGGGTGTCGAGGTCAACCCGCTCGTTCACCGCCGCACGGCTGTTGTTGACGTTGTAAATGTTGTCCAGCAACTGACGCCAGATGGTCGTCTTCAGCTTCTGAACGTCCTTGACCTGATCCGTAACAGACTGGCCCACAAGCGCATGAGGTGTGGGAACGGGGGTGATGGTCACGAACGGCTGTTCGGCAACCTCCACGTTCTCCAGGATGCGGTGGCCCGTGCCACCAACGGTGACCTTGCGGACCTCGGCAATGCCGTCTCCGTCGTAGTCCACCCGCAGGTAACACTCATGTATCCAGACCTCGCGCATGGACGGATCGCGGGCGCTGTTCTCAACAATGTCATCGTCGCCGTGGCGCGTCGTGCGCTCTTCGTTATATTCACCCTCGTAACTCGAGGGAATGTCCTTCACGTCATCCCAGGCAAAGCCCTCGGCCACGAGATCGGAGATTGTTTTTTTCACTCGGTGACAAACGAACGGAATCAGCATATTGCCCCGTTCGTCGTCCAGCCTCACCGCACGACGGGAGAACAGAAATTCTTCGGGCGGGACGGACTCAACGCGGACACGACCCTCAACCGTGGTCCTGACCGCACGAACATCATACAGCTCCATGGGGAGTTCCATGCCCGACATGGGGTCAATCTGCATGTCCGAAATTTCAACGATTTCCTCGATGTCAAGTTCGTCGTCCTGCTCCAGCTTCGCCAACTCAACGTCGGTCAGCCCGGTGTAATCCTCGCGCTTCTGCTCTTCCCGTTCGTCCCACCAGACCTTCGCAATACCCTGGCGCAGCATCAGGGCGTCCTTCACCATATCGTAAAGGATTTGGAAGCCGTCGTTCTCCTTGTGGAATACGTAATTTGCGTAATCCGTCGCCTGCTCCGCGTATGCCTCATCTTCTGGGCCGTAAGGTTCATAGCGCACAGCGTCGTCGCTGGACGTGAAAACCTCGATGATGGAGGGCAGCATCCACTCAATCGTGTCGTGAACGTCCCGCGACACAATCTGCGAGCGCCCGTCCACCTCGTTGCCAAGAGGCTCGCCGAAGTAATACTTCATGGCCTCTTCGCGGTCGGCGGTGAAGTCGCCCGCACCGTCATCACCAATGCGCGAGCCTACAGCGGCGTTAATCTGCGCACGGACGATGCTTTGCAGCGTCTCCGCATCGAGGGGCTTAGGGCCTTCCATTACGCGGCGTTCCTCTTGCCCTCGATCCGCGCAAGGCGATCTTCCAGCTCCTGGATGCGCCGGGTCAGGCGGTTCTCAATGCCCTGCATTCGCTTGGTCAGAACGGCTTCGGGGAAACGGCTCATGGTGCGGTCGCTCATTTCAGGTAATCCTCAAACTGTTTGGCAATCGCCAGGGTCAGGGTCGGGGCCTCGTGGGGGCCGTGCTGTTTCGCAGCTTCGCCCATGATCTTGACGGCCTGCGTCAACGCGAGGGCGCGGACTTCAGGGCTGGAATCGGGCGCTGTCTTCTGTCGCGGCATCTTCGTTCCTTAACTCACGTAAAAATGGTCTGTGAAATTGTCCCACCGCCAGCATATCGCCGGGTTAAAATAGTTCGCCCACTCATCCGTCCAGATAACCAAGGTGGACCCGTCAATCCCCGGAACAGAGCGCCATTCTGTGCGGGATACGCGCATCTTCTTGGTGTGATACGGCTTGGCAGGCCACCACACGGCGAAGTCACGGCCCGCGTGGAGATGCTGCTCTTCCCCCGGGTCAACACGTTCGGTCACGCTTAACCATTCCGGCTTGATGCGCGGCTTGGGGGGAATGGGCACTTCCTTCGTCACAACGGGGGCGCTGCGTACCTTCTTTGTTGCAGCGAATGGCGGCAGATCGGGCAAGCCACGCTCGCCACCTCCATCGGGGTAACACATGCCTGCAAACGCTTGGATGGCACGGTTGATCTCGTCCGCCTCTGGGTCGTACTCCCCGCCGTCCAGACCCTCCATGAAGGAGCGGTTTAGCGTCATAAACACGTCGGTTGCGATCATCAGACAATCGCGATCTTCGGTGAAAGGTTTTTAGGCTGCGTCTTGTTGCGTGGTGCGGTCTTGGTAATCGCGCCATAACGGAACGCATCGGCAGGGTGAGACGCCCAATCGTGCAGGGGCTTGCCCTTCCACGTCCGCTTGTCGTCATCCCATTCCTTGCGGTAGTTGCCCAGCGCCTCCAGGCCGAGTTCGCACCGTCCCTCGTCAAACCAGCACCGACCGAATATCTGGCGGGCCGCGTTGATGCCCGTCATAACCAATTCATTCGGTGCGCGGCGCGTATCAACGCCCAGCGTATGGAGAACGTCGGCGTAGCTGGAACCCGTCGCTGACTGTCGTGCGTAGGCGTCGTGGGGCAAGATCGCCTCACCCATCGAACACCCGTTTTGCCTCACTCGCTTGCGTATCTCGTCCACATAATAGGCCGGGGCCTCACCGTGGTCGGTGATGAAGTCCACGAGGTGAATTTCCTTACCCGCGTACTGCACGAGCCATATTGAGGTGTCATCGGAAACACCGATGTCCCACCACGTATCCACCGTGAAGTTTGATTGGTACGGAACATTCGTGATGCGCTTTTGTTCACGCGCCGCGATGATCTCATTGGCGTAGTATGCGCCCAGACCTACAGGCTCGTATTCGCCAAGCCAGATGTGCCCGTATCGCTCTGGGATGTTGTCTTTGTCGAATTGCCGTTCTTCGTCCAGAACCTTGGGGAAGAACGGGTTGTCTGCGTAGTTGGCACGAACCACCGCCGCACTTGATGGCAGCTTCCCGCCGCGTAGCAATGCGTCAACCGGATCGCGCTTTGTCCGTGGGTTCCATGAGAACCAGAGTTCCGACCCTTCCTTGCGGATCGTCGGCCTCAACAACTCCAACGACCTGTCAGAAAGCGTCTGGGCTTCTTCCACCCACGCATAATCAAAGCCCTCAAGAGACTTGATGCTTTCCGCCGTGTGATCCTGCATGCCCTGAAAAATGATCGTCCCGCCGCCAGGGGTGTTGATCTGCTCCCGCTGCACGTCAAACATCGAGCCAACGCCAAGGCTTTGTATCTTGTCCTCAATCAGACGCTTGGCCGATTCCCGCAAGGTCTTCTGTACTTCACGAATGCAAACCCCACGCGCACCGGGTTGACCAATGTGCTTGGCTACAACCTGCTCCGCGAAGAAATGCGACTTGCCCGACCCTCGTCCACCGTATGCGCCTTTCCAGCGCGCCGGAGACAAGAGGGGAACAAATACCCTAGGCGTCGGAAGCTGTAACGTCTGCGGCATTGTCTACAACGACGAAACGAACTTCGTTGATGGTCAGGGGCGCGTGGTCGTCGTCGCCAACGATGGGCTGAACAGCCTTGCCGTCCGTCCGGTCGAAGATCAGCTTAATCATCTCGCGGTCGCCCTCTAAAGCCATCTCAACAGCTTTGTCTGCCACGACACGCAGCTTGCGGCGGTCGTCATCAGGGCCTAATTTCTCGGTGAGCGCGAGCATTAAAGCGTCACGCATCGGCTTGTCCGACTTCCGGCCTCCCGGATTGGTCGTTGCCATAGCTTAAACCTCGGCTAAGTCATTGTTTCTAAACGAAACTTGGTCTGTTTATCCCCGCCCCGCCAAGACGGCCCCAACGGGGCTCTCTGGGGTTACGATGTAGTCTGCAACGTCGTCCAGAAAGTCGCCGCCGTAGACGGGCTGTAACTCTCCATCCACTTCCTGCGTCCCTGTAATCTGCACGAGTTCGTCCGTCGGGTATACGTCCACATGAAAGCCGTGACCCTTGGCGCTTGCAAGCACCGGACCCGGCTCCATGATGGGCAGACCGTCCGCGTCCGTGTTGCCTGTGTCAACAGGGTGACCACGCAGCGGTCCATGAACCAGAGCCACAATGCCGTTGCGCTGTGCAACCTTGCGTTCATCGGTGCCGCCGCCTTCACGGGGAAGGTCGATTTCAATGTTGTAAGCGGACAGGAGTTGTTTTGCTGTTCCACGGTCGGGCAGGGCTAGGTAAACAATCATGCCGCAATCTTTCGCAAAGCGTCGTTGGCAAGTTGCGCGTCAAAGGCACCATCAACGATAATGGCACCACCATCCCACGGCGCGTTACCAGCCACGTTGTTGCCATATCGCTCTGTGGTCACGGTCGGCAGGGTCACAGAGCCATCAAACGCGACCGCCGCGCCATCCAGTGACAATGCGCAATCATTCGTAGACAGCCGCACAGACAAAGCAAAGTCCCTATCGTCAGCCACTGTTACCCCACTGTCGAAGTCGGCTTGCGAAACGCCGCCCGTCACAATCTGAACGGCAATCTCGCCCTGTGTGCTTGATCCGCGCCGAAAGATGGTGACTCGGTTGTTGTCGGTCCCGTCGTCCCACTGCGCAATGATCTGACTTGTGCTGCCGATGTAAGGCGGGGTGCGCCCCTTGATAATCACCGCTCCCGGCAATCCGCTCACAGTCCGCAAAGGAATATCCCCTGTCCGCTCCACCGCGGTGGCGAAGGTCCCGATGGGGGTGGTGGGGGTGGTGCCAATTTCTACCTGCGCACCATAAATCAGGATGGACGACGTACCGTCCAGCGCAACTGTCGCTACGTTGTCTGTTTCCGCAACGGCAACGCGAACATTTCCGGTGAAGTCGGCGCCTGGCGTGAACACAATGCTGCAACGATACCAGCCGCTGCCAACGGCCTCGATTGCTGATGATGTATGGCCGAGCGTTCCAACCGCGCCCGTCGAAAGATTGAAATAGCTACTCGCGTTTGTCGTGAAATTTGCCGTCGTCAGCCGCAGCATGGTTACTTGGTCTGACTTGGCAAAAATCGACATGGTGTGCGCCACGTTGCTCAACGTCAGCGCCTGATTCAGATAAACTTCCCCCGTTCCAGTGGACGAATCGTCCGTGACCTTCCATGCGACGTTGCCGCCACTCGGCGCGGTGCCCTGTGCAAACTCATCAATGCTGTTGACGTTTGTCCAGGTCGTATCGAATCCGTTGGATTGCAGGCACAAATTGGTCGCCGCACCCTCAACCAGCAGGCCGATTTGCTCCCACCAAGAGCCATTGTATTCGCGCTTGAACCGAGGGGCGAACCATGGGGCAGACTCGGTGATGTGGTAGGTTCTTGGCGCGGTCTGGTCGGGGTCGGCGTATTCGACCTGCGCGCCCCATACATAGAACCCGCTGGTGTTGTCGCCATCGTAGGAAGGCACTTCCGTTCCGTCGTCCGAGAACGCCAAGAAAAACCCGGTAGGCGCGGATGTGTAATCTCCGACCATCCACAGCAAGAACCAGCCATCGCCCAGTGCGGTCGAATTGGCGCTTATGAATTGCGACCCGCCGGACGCGAACAGTGACCCGTCAGATACGTCAAAGGCAGCGAAGGCCACTCCCAACCCCACGCCATAGGGTCTGAGGGACAGATAGCGTGACCCCGCCGCCAGCTTGGCGCGCACAGAAAAGATTTTTCGACCTGCACCGATTGTGGCGCTCTGATAGAAGGCGTGCACATTGCTGCTGCCGTTTTCACGCACCAAATCGGCGGACATGGAGCCATCAGGCGCAGTCGCCGCATCTGCAGTGACAATTGTGTTGCTCTTCGTCCACGCCGTTGCTTTATTAAACTGCTCGCTGTACGTCAGCAGGTTGTGGCTCGCGAAACGCAGTATCCCGTCATTCCACTCCATGCCAAGTGCGGCGGTGGCAGACGTGGGGACGGCACCGCGGGGGCCGGATGTTTTCGTGAAGTCGTAAAACGCTGACGGCTCATAACCGCGCAGTTGGAACTTCTGCGAAATGCCGCCCCGACGAATGTTGCCGCCCGCAATCGCCATGTTACTGGCCCATCTCCGTAATGTAGACCGTGCCGCTCGCGGACACAGACAGCACGGCGATATGCTCACCCGCGCCGATATTTAAGTATTCTGGTGTATAGGCGGGGATAAACATTGCGGTGGAACTTGCGGATGCGTTCGGAGACACGCCGACGTTGAAGAAAATGTCGGACGTGGACACAACGCGAATGGTGCGCACACCCTCGCCAGGGACCGAAGTCGCGGCGGTCGAGGTGCTGGGGTTGCTTTCAATCGTGAAGGACGAAAGCGGGCGATAAACCACGTCATCCGCCAAGGCAACAGACGCCACCAGAAGCAGCGCCGCAGCAGTGATAATGCGCTTCATGAGCGTCTCCTTTCAAAGTTACCCGACCAGTCAAGCCTCGTCGCCCTCGTGTGAGCGTGTGTGCGGTTCGCTTGTTGGGCCGGGAAATGGAAACGCCCCACCGCCCAAGTCACATGGGTCAGTGGGGCGCTTGTTATGACATGAGGCACATGGTGCCGTGACCTGCTTTGGCCCCGTCGGGCTGTCCTATCACCTATTTTCCGGCGCTCACGTCAACTTTGCCCCGAAGGGCGCAACTCAAAACAGCTTACACGCTTTTATTCCGTCCCGATGGGCATGTCAAGCATCGTGGAATAATTTTTTTCCTGACGCATTCCTTGCGCGATCCGGCGCAATTCATCGGCGCGGTCTTTTGGCACCCACTCACTGACGCGGACATGGCCCGCATCGCGCATCTTCTGCTTGAAGCGGGCCTGTCTTTCGGCGTTGGTGTTGGTCATTATGCTTCAGCCTTGGCAACGAGCCGCTTGCGCTTCAGGTCAACAGCCTTCATCGCTTCCGTGCGGGTGGCCTTCCCCAAAAACATTTTAGTTTCCAGCCGACGCAGGGTTGCCGCGTCCTTGCTTGTAAATGTTGCTTTCATCTATCTTTCCTCCAGGGCCGCCATGTTTCGCGACTTTCAGGATTCATGTCGCTTCGGCAAAGACCGCCACCAGCACGTCGTCCATCGGCGTGATCCAGAACTCATTCCCGCCGGGATGCTGGCCAGGCGCCTGAATGTAAAGGTCGTCTGCTGCGAATGGGCCAAAGCCGTAGCCGTCGGTGATTGTGGTAGCTAAATAGGTCTTGATCCAACAATCGGACCATTGTGCAGGCTTTACCGTCATCGTGACGGGCTCGTCTATTTCAGCCTGATCGGCAATGTATTCGGCGTAGGTGTCGCGGAGATATGCTTCCGCCTGCTCGCGGGTTTCAAACGCCACGATATAGGCGCCTTCCGCCGCACGATAATTCTCTACCGTGTCCAATGTAGCGTAAAACATTTGTCTTCCCTCCATGGGCTTCATTGCCCTTCGCCTTATATATAGGGTGTTAGCGGTAACAATGCAAGGGGGGGACGGAATTATTTTGCAATTTCTTCCGATAGCCTCTCGGCCAGGTCATACAGCGCAGCCATCATCCGGCGTTGTGCCGTGCGGGGGTCCATGCCCATCGACCGACCGATGCGCCACCACGGCGCGTTGTTGGCCTTCGCCCATGTGATCTTTCCGGCTTCCTCGGGCATCATCTGCAACCAGATAAGCACTTCGTCCATACGGTCGATCTGCTCGCCCGTAGGGCGTATGACCAACTTCGCATCGGTGTAGCCGTATGCCTCTTGTGCGCTTCGCACGTAGTCCAGGTTGGGGTTGCACAAGCGTGGGGATTCAATCGGCGGAAGGCGCTTGAGGGTCTTCGCGGCCTCGCGAAAGCGGTCGAAGAGTTCTGTTGTGTTCATTCGCTTTCCAATGCTTCGACCCGATCTGCGGAGCGATGTAGGCCAACACATGCGACCCGTAGCGCGCGTTCGATCCTGCCGATCTGCGTGTTATATCGGCCAGCACCTCCCAACTGGTCGCACAAGATCAAAACGGCGGTGCGGCTCTCCGCGAGTTCTTCGCGGGCGCGCTCGAGTTCGGTCTTGGGGCGCGTGACGCCGGGGATTTCGGTCATGCTATGCGGCTCCTGTAAGTTCCAACGGCGCGGTCAAAGTCAAATCGGACAGAACCCGGTTGACCAACCGCCTTAAACCTGACTTTTTTAACGTGAATCTCCGTCTGGCCGATTGCCTCATAATCGCGTTCGACCACGATCCCAACGTCAGCCTTGTTCACCCAATGCGCCGACCCGGAAATGTCGTACAGGCTCAAGGGCTGCGTCTTTCCACCCTCGCCACGAAACGGCTTGGCCGGATGGGCGATGAACCAAACATGCACCCCGTGGCCCTGCGCAAACCGCTTCACCTTCGCCAACATTTGCGACACGTATTCCGTTTCGGTCATCCCGGACGGGCGCTTGTGTTCAATCTCGTTGTAAGGATCAATAACCAAGCCTTGGATGCCGTGACGCATAACAGCGCCCCTGGCAGTTTCCAAAATCCAGTCGATTGTTGGGCTGTCGTCGTCCGCGCGGATGAAGAAAAAACGATCCTTCAGCCAAAAGATGGCCTTGCGTAATTCGTCCTCCGTCATCCGCGCTCGCGGGCCTTCGGCAAATGGCGAGTTGGTCAACTTTTCGGCCAGCTTCGCAACGTGCTCTTCGCCGGGGTTTTCAAACGAGCAAACCCCACACTTCCACCCCGAATTACGAACAAGGTTCATCATCAGCGCGTCGATAAACTCCGACTTTCCTGACCCCGGAAAGCCCGTGACAACCGTCAATTCCCCGGCGCGAACCGTGTAGAATTGGTCCAGTTCAAACCAGCCAGTCGATACTGCCCGTTCCCGCCCGTGGCGGTAAAGCTGTAGCACATCGGTCTCAAACTGCCCCGCATCAAATAGCGACTTAATGGGGTAGGGCTGCGCGTTCTCAATGACCTCCCGGAGAACGTCGGCCCCGTGATCCCTTAACGTGTCGTTGGCGTCCTTCGACTGCACGTCATTGAGGTTCGGCCACGTCACTCGCCAACAACGATCCCGACCAATCCGCCGCGCAAGTTCTTCCTCAAGAGCCTTTCCCGGCGCGTCACCATCGACCGCCAGAATGACCTTTTGCAGCGGGTCCAGCCAAGCCTTACAGTTCCAAACGTAACTAAATTTGGTATCGTGTTCCGGGTCCGGGTCTTCGTCTTTGACCTGCTTGGGAGCGCCGTCGGGAACCGAAATGACATTCAGAAACCCTGCCTCCTCAAGCGCCAGCTTGTCCATCTCGCCTTCAACGATGATAGCCCAATCTTCGGTGAGGTCGTCCAGGCCGAAAAACACCTTGTCCGCATCCTTCACCTGCCGGAATCGCTTGTCCCCTGACCGAAACTTGATGTTGACCAGTTCGCCGTCGCGGAAATACGGAAACTGTATTTCGCCGTCCGCGAACGCGATCCGATTGCGCTCAAGCGTCGTCTCCGTGATGCCCCGCGATGCAAACCAGTTAACGACTTTCTCTGGAAGTCCAGATGTCGGAAGTTTCGGCCTGATCTTCGGTTCTGCGTCCCTTCGGGCAATGGTGGTCCCGGACCAATCGCAATTATGGCACAACCAGACAGCGTGACCGTCAGGCTTGATTGTAACCGACAAGCACGGGTCGCGGCGGTTCTGCGGTTTGCGCCCCGATGAACACTGCGGGCAAAGCGTTTTGTGATCTCCCGCTCGTTCTGAACGAAGCTGAATGCCGAAGTCCTGAAGGTTCATAGCGGCAGAACCTTTCGGGCATCAGGCTTCATCGCAGCCTCGATCCACGCGATAGGCTCGGTGACAGATTCCTTTTGCGCCCGCTGGACAAGTTGGATGACTTGCTGATCCCCGACTAGCTTCCTCCATTTGCCCAACTCCGACCGTGCATGTTTGTCCGTCGCGCCGTGCTCTGT
>Ga0208899_1001065_pt1 | contig 19687 bp, 35 predicted proteins | sample VirMetDEL_Nov_24_FD_184518 | JGI IMG/M metagenome (GOLD analysis project Ga0208899, IMG submission 184518) | Aqueous microbial communities from the Delaware River and Bay under freshwater to marine salinity gradient to study organic matter... | ecosystem: Environmental > Aquatic > Marine >... | reverse complement strand
ACGTGTTCAATATATGCATCAATATTAACGGCTGGCTTTAAGCGTTTTTTGCCAATGTGGATGTGCAAACCGCATTTCTTGCGATATCTCAAACCTAGGTTTTTGCATATTTCCATTATGGCAGACATATCCGCCCATACTTGCGGCACGTCTGGCAATGGCGGCGTTACTATTTCCACGTCTACCTCATAAGTGCCGTCTAGTTTAACTTGTAACCATGTAAAGCCAGCATCATATAAGGCTTGCTCAACCTCGCGGATTGAATTGCAAACGCTAGGCATTGAAAAATAATATTCTAATTCCGCGCCAAATGTAGGGTAAGTGTAATCTTGTTTCCAGTAAGTCATTGTTTTTGTTTCCTTTTTTAGTTTCACAATGCAAGGGCAAGCCCTAGCCTATACAGTATATCAAAGAAACAAGTTGCAAACAAGAACAATTGTGCGGGTTATCCTACTGAAAACATTGGCTTTTTTATTTTTCTGAAAATTAATTTCCGCGCCGGATTTCGGCGAATTTCGGCGGAATTCTGCGGATTTTTCATCCTATACCATTACCAATACCAGGCTGGCAGCCTATACCAATACCATTATGTAAATCCCCGATACCCCGATGTCCCGAATCTCAAGCGCTGTGCTGCCCGGTGCCCGAACAATTGTTCACTTCCAGGGCCGGAAAAGGCGAGCTGCACGCGCAGCCCGCCGGGGATTAGATAATATGTTCGGGTTTAGTCAGATTCAGCTCCTCCATTCTTTCTTCTACCTCCACCCTTTGAACATTGTCGCCTTTCCAGCAATAACTAAAACACGCCTCAAACTCCTCATTTGTCCCGCGTTTGGTTTGCCACACATCCCCGTTCTTCATATATGTTGTGATATAAAAAACTTTGTACTTCTTGTTCATTTCTTCCTCCGTTTAAATCCTGTCTGCTTTTCCCAATTCTCCCAAGTGAACTTCGGCGCGGTCTTTGACTCTGGGTCTTTCCCCCAGCTAACGTAAAGCACGTTTACTACCTTGACTCCGCTAGCAACGAAATGCGCCTTGTCTTTTGCGAGAACAGTTACAAACTCGCCTTTGTAAGACATTGTTGCTCCCACTTTCGGAACTTCATGCGGTTGATAGTTTTTAAACTTCTTGTGCCTGTAACCCTTCATCGGTTTGTAGTTATTGTAATCAGCAGGCAAATTCTTTGCAAAGTGATTGACCGCCTTGAAATGCTCGTCCACTACCTTTTTAGGCGCGAGCGTAAAATCTTTTAATGTCCAAATATTACTCATCGTCATACTCCTCTGAAAAAGAGATAAGACTAATCTCAGTCTCTAATAGCTCGCGCTCCTCTTTCTCTGTGACGGTATGAGGTGAATGAGTAACTGCCCACTCAACGCGGCGCACCATCTCTTCATCTGCCCACTCGTGCGCTTCCTGCATGGTATCGAAATATTCTACATCTGGTTCGTTATCCAGATAATCAATCTTATAAGTTACCTTAATCATTTTAGTCTCCTGTTTCGTTTCTACTCTTATATTATAAGAAACTTATTTCATCATAACAAGAAAAAAATACAGTTTATCGCGTCAGTAATTTGACACCATCGGCGCAGCGATTCAGCAGCGGGCTCGGCGCAGCGGGACTCGTGCAGCAGAACAATTGTTCGGCCTTCCCCGGCGGATAAAAAAAGGCCCGCCGAAGCGGGCCCAGTTTGGGAGGAAACACGGCGGATTACGGGCCGCCGACCCGAACATTTCTAGGCATCCCGAACCACGAGTCCCCAATCTGGGTTGTAGTATGGTTCAAAATCCAGAACAATTTGCTCTGCTGCCTGGGAGCTGCTCGCTGTGACAAAGAAAGAGCGCCCGCCCCGGGTTAAGGTAACTAGATAATTTCTCATTGCGCTGCCCCCTTCTCTAATTCAGCTAGCCGCTGCTCAGCTTCTTTTCTTGTGTCAAAGGTTTCACCTGTGGGATAAATCTCCCACTCACCAACGCCATTCTCACAGCGGATAATTTCTAAGTCTTCCATTACGCTGCCTCCTGTTCCATGACGTACTCACTCACGACTTCCTCGCCGATGATGTAAACGTACATATTAACTAAGCGCTCTGGGTTGGTAACATCAGTCATTAGCTCGCCGAAGTTGTCGATTTCATAGCTTTTCACAAACTGCATGATGTCCCAGCAATAACTGCCCATCCAGTTAATAGCGCGTTCCGTGCCAATGATGTAATAGTCAGTATTGAAGGCATGGTGGTGTAGGTCGTCTAGGTTGTCCTTCACCCACTCGTGACCCTGTGACTGCATTGTGTCCGCGAGCCAATCGTCAAAGTATTCTGTGATTTCTTCCTTGTTGTAGTCCATCTGACCCTCCTTAATTAGCGGGAAGCAAGCGAGCAAGCTCATCTTGCAAGTAGTTTTGTTTCACGGGTAACATTTTGCCATCAAGCAAAAGATACTTTTTAGTTGGCACAATTGGGCTGCTGCCACGCCTGCCGTTTCTTTTACCAGTGGTCACAACAATGTCATCATGACGCTCGGATAGTTTAAGTGCAATCTCTTTTAAAGACTTTGCTTTTGACCAGATGACGTAAACGCCATTGTTTTGTTTTGGTGTATGATAATAGATAGCCATGTCGTCCTCGTTTAGTTTGTTTCGTTCACACTATAATAATAGTATAGGAAACTATTTTCACTCAATCAAGAAAAAAATGCACTTTTTTGTGTCAAACATTTGACACCCGCAGCGGTCTGATTCACGGGCTGCCTCCCTGGGAAGAGGGCCGGGGGGGGCGAACAATTGTGCGGTCTTCGGCCCTGGGGCGCTGCTGGCCTGGAACGCCGGGCCCTGGTCAGAACAATTGTTAAACTTACCCCGGTCTTCCCAGGCCCGATGAACCCCGATACCCAGGGCAGCCGGGACGCCGGGGCCCGAACCCGAACAATTTTACGGGTCGCCGGGCTTCCCCGGCCCCGATAACCCGAACAATTCAAGCCCGATGCCTGGCGCTGCACGCAAAAAAGGCCCCGAGGCAGCCACCCCGAGGCCCGATTCCCGAACAAATCCCCGATTCCCGAGGAAGTGAACCCCGCCTCCCCGCGAAAACGGTATTTTTTGGGACTATTTACTCTTCTTCGTTATCATCAGTTATCTCTACAACCTCTTCTTGTTCTGGTGTTACGTTCTTCATCCTACGCTGCGCCATACGCTGAAACTCCTCAAGCTTTTCAAGCACTTGCTCCCTGTTCATGGCGTTAACATCTTCATGCATTACATGGCTCTTGTTGATAAGTAACCCTGTTGCCTTCAATCTAAGCTCTTCTGCGCGGATTGCTTCACCATATTTACCTAGCTCCCATGCTTCGTCACGCATCTTCTTTAGGTCGCGCACAGACTTGTCCACAGTTACGCCATACTTCGTTCTGGCTTCTAGGCGCATCTCTTCTAGGCGTTCCTGTACTATGGGGTTTCTGAGTAGCCTTACAGCCGCTACAGCAGGGTTTTTATACCCAGCTTCCCTCGCGGATGCGGTCTGAGTTTTATCGCCATTAAAATACAAGTCCAGAAACTTTTGCTGTTGAGGCTTCAGCCGCTCCATGCCTACAGCAGTTTGTTCCTTGGTTAAGCTCTCTCCGACTTTGGGCATTTCGCCACTCCTTTTTGAATAATATATGGGGAACTTTGGTATGTTCCCATATATATATATATATACAAACCTACCAAACCTACCAAACCACAGTTGTTTTCAATAACTTAACTAAGGTTTGGTGAGATTTTACTTTAAAAACAAACCTGCCAAAGTTGCTCTGTAAGTTATTGAAAAACAACACTTCCCAAGTTTGGTTAGATTAGGTTTGGTAGCCAAACCTCAAAGTACCAAACCTAATTGCCCCTTTTTTGCCAGCATTCCCACAACCCGAACAATCCAAAAGCGCCGACTACAGCACCCATCATTCCGATAAATAACATGGCAATAATTTCGCTGGCGGATTGCTGAAACCGAACAATTTCCCAAGCGCTTAAGAATAGGAATAACCCGAACAAAAGACAAGACCAAGATAAACCGCGATAAATCATTCTTCCAACTCCTTTTTGATGTCTCTTAATGCTTTATTGTAATCATTGAGTGCGTATCCAATGCTAATTACAGCAGCCCTGATATGTTCGTTAATACAAACATCTTCAGGAACGTCCTTTTCAATCTCAATCAAAACCTTACCGACTTTAATAAGGGAATCTCTTTGCGCGGTAATCATTTTGTTAAACCTTAAATCCCCTCGCGCTTCTTCTTTCATTTCAGCAATAATTTTATCAAATTTATTACTCATTGGTAATCTCCCTTCGCGGCTCAAGGCCAACAACGAAACGCTCAACACCCCTGCGTTTTTCCATCAATAGAAACTGCAACCATGCTCTTTTATTTGTAAGCAGTTTATAATTACAATCGTTCCATTCAGCGTCCGCAAGGCTTTCTTTTGCTTTTCTGATAAGCACGTTGATATCTTCATGTTTTGCTTCGATGCGCGGGTACGGGGTTTTCATTCCCCGCTCCGCTAGTAATTCGTCAAAATGTTCAGCCATTATTTGCCCTCTAAATCATCAAGATGAATTTTTACTTCTTCTGAAAGCTTGTTATAATTCACTTGCATTAAAGAAACTGTGTCCAGTAGCGTCTTAGCTTGCCTAATTAAAACCATGGCAGACTCTTCATCATATTGGTGAACTCTTCTAGAGACTTCCCCAACACTTCTAGAAAGTGTAATCATTTCTTTAATGTCGTCTAGCATTCTTTTGAGTTGAACATTATCAGCGTTGATTTTGCTTAGCATATTAATTTTCATGCCCTTTACGCCCACAACAATATCTTTAATTGTTTTATCGTGATTATCCATTATGCGCTCTCCAATCCGAATACGTTGTCGCGCTGTTCTTCTTCATATTGCGCCCATCCAGCCGCGTCATACAGATAGTTAGTGTCTAACCCAAAATCTCTATAGCCCTGAAGAATAGTTTTGAAATATGCCTGACCAGGTTTAGCAATATCCCTGCGTGTCATCTGGTACGTCATAATACCAGCAACCTTAATCTTGTCGTACAAGCCTTTACGGGGCTTGTCAGGGCGATAGCCTTCATATTCGTCTAGCGCATATTCATCCGCTGGGCTGATTTCCCAGATGCCTACAGGCAATACCATCTGCGGGTCGTCTGACTTAATGATGTCAGCCACGCCGCGAAAGCATAGCTCCCATCCATAAATCATAGCTGCCCCTACAGGCTTTGCAGTGGGGCAACGGTACGCCATCTGAGACATATTAAGATTAGAACCATACGCTAAGTATAAACGTTTCTTATCGGCGTTATAACCGAGGTTTTTCATTTTCGTGAACATGATTTCATTCCTTTTTGATATTAGTTTCACTTTTATTGTTGACAATGATAACATATGATAATAGCAATGTAAAGTATAAAGAAACATATTTCTTGAAGGGAAAGTAAAATGACAGTGAAACGAATCGAAATGGCCTTACACGTTCAACAGCTTTGTGCTGAGAATAATATCAAGGTAACGTATCAATCTATGCATGATGATGTACCGCGTTATTGGGCGCGTCCAGCAACAAGGGAAATTTGCATCAGGCCGACTAAGAATACAGGCTATTATGTTTCTGCCTTGCATGAGTTGGGTCACATCCTTGGCGAGTATCAAAGCCGCTCAAGACTTACTGCTGAGCTATGGGCATGGGTATGGGCGCGGCAGAACGCTCTAGTATGGACAGAAACAGCCGAGCGCATCATGCGGCAAGCTATGGACACTTACGGCTGGACAGATAAACAGAAGAATAGATGGGCGGAGTTGTTCAGTGCATAGAAGATGGTATTTTGAAATGTGCAAAACGCAAAATAACGAGTGGCTTATGGCTCAAGCGTTTAGCCCAGCTAAAGGCATGACGAAGCTGGACGTAGCAACAATTAAATTAGTTTTGCGTTATAGGCTAAAGAAACATAAAAGACTTAGACATAGGTGGTAGGCATGTATTGGGTAGAACAAATGGCATGGGATAAAATCCTATTGCTAGATAAAGAATTCGATGAATGGGAGTATGCTCAAGAAGTTGAACAAAATTACCGCTCTCGAACAGGAACATATGGGACTTACCTACAGGGTCAGGGAAAGATAAAAGAAGATTATACATACGAAAAGGGGCGGTCTTGAAACCGCCCTTTTCTTTTATACGAACCTTTTCCCTTTTTACTCTTCACAATCCGCGTCCTGAATCCCGCGCTTCGAATTGTTCGGGCGAGCGGATTCCGCTGCACTATCGTAGAATTGTTCGGGTTCTTTAATCCACGCACCGTAGCCTCCTCTGCCATGATGTCCGCCAAAGTGTAGGAATGTACCAGATTCATACCCCGATGGGCAAGGAGAGTCCCGATGCGCGTATCTTACTACAACTCTTTTGCGTGTGCCCAGCATTGCCATGTCGTCCCGTGGTCTGATGAGCGCCATGCCTGCGGACTGCCACAAACCGAACAATATTTATTTACATGTCTGGTGTGATGTGTCTGTTTTAACCCGAACAAATCTTCGGAATCATGCAGCTTTTGACTCTGCTCGCGCTTCCATTTATTATACTCTTCTTCTTGTTGTTTTTGCTTGTAAGTCTTACTTGCCATGTTATTATACCCTTCTGTCTGATGTTCAGGCAGGCCGTAATATATGTTATGTCTAAACATATATCACAAGTTACAAATGTCTTTAGAGAAGCAGGCGAGCGGGCAACCCCGAACAACTCGCCTGTTTTTTTTATTGACTGATTTCCCCGCCCAACGCGGCATATCCCGCGATATCTACCCATGTATCGTCCTGTTGCATATCGTTAGCTAGGCGTGCCAGCTTTAGGCCAATCATGCAGGCGCATACTTGTTCGGGTGTTACCTCCACTCCCAAAATTACCTCCCATATCTGAGCGATACGATAGTGATTTGCTTTGGCATCACCGTAATCTTTAGCCCGCTGCCCGTTAATAAGCTCCTCTGCCTTGTCGAGGAAGTAAGCCCGATTCATGCTTTCATAGTCTTTTTCATCAATCATAATAGTTTTCCCTTCGTAAAGCCGTTGTCTCCGCGCTGCTTAGCTAATTTAGCTTGCGGACTTGAAAGAATGGAAGCAGCACCTTTTACATGATTGCGCTTGCCCAAATACGAACGATTGTTCTTGTCGCGCTCAATGCCCGTAATATTTACGGCTTCCTCCCACATAGATTTAAGCTCTGCTGCGAACTCATCAACTGTCATGTCAGCAGCTAATTTAGTCATCCTCTACCTCCGTTTCGTAAATAAATGCAGGCGTTAGGTCGCCCACATAAGCCCCGATTACATTGAACTCCATATACTCAATAGCTTCGTCTGATGTCATGCCATCGCGTTCTTGAAGTATTTCAATGCACTTCCAATAATCATATGCAAGCACATCCTCGCGTCCACATATGCGGCAATAACCAATTATCGCCTTATCAAATCCATCTGCTTTATACATTATCCCTCGCTGTTACTGCTTCATATTCACCACGGCTCATAACGCCGTTAACTGTGCCCAGCCACTTCTGCCCACCTGTAGTCGTAAACCTGAACTTTTCGATGCGGCGCTCCGCAATCAAATCCCGAACAATTTGGTCAACTGTCCATTGCCCTATGTCGTTTAATGACGCAGGGGCGTCTGAATCCGTTAGCCTTTCAATAATGCTGTCGGCCCCGCCACGCTGGCATAATGCCCGACCATTTTGCTCACAATCTCTAATCCAACTGAACATCGCATCTTTACGCAACTGAGCTTGGTTACTTTGCCCCAAGTTGCGAATTTGTTCGGTTCTGTCCTCCAAAAGCCCGGACAGTGTATTCCGAACAAAATTACGGATATCCCGGTTTGCAGGCCCGTTAGACTTTACAACTGCGCCGTCAAAGCATCTGTTTCGCTGGTAATCAATGCCTAAGTCTTTGCATCTACCGCGTGCTGTTTTCTCGTCCAACTGCCAGATAGCAAACGCACAACGCACGCCATCAACAAGCGCGGAAGTACCCCGAATAAGATTGCGTGCCTCTTCTGGCTTAGACACAACCTTGTCGCCCTGTACCTTCGTCATATGGTGACACACAATAACAGCCGCCCCCGTTTCTGTGGCAACTCTAGCCAACAACCCCGTTAACGCCGCGCCTGCCGCAGGGTCTGAGTTTACGTCTGCATGTACGAATGATGCGAGCGGGTCAAACACGATAAGCTTGAGATTGTCGAGCTGTAGCATTTGTTCGTATATTTTCTTGAACTCATCTGTCTCGCTGTAGTCGCCCATATTCTCTCGCAAGATAGGAAACACACCGCCCACGTTTGGCAGCGGAACTACATGCAATTTGTTCGGGTAGTCAAAGCGCAAGCCCGCTTCATCAAGGCGCTCAATGCGTCTATGCATCTCGGACTCATCATCTTCTGCTGTGAAGATAACAACGTCCCCGAACTCCCGAACAATTCCCCCGAAAGAGTTTTGAACTGGCTTGCCTGCTGCAACCTTCATGGCTAGGTCTAGGGTCATCATGCCCTTACCACTGTCGCCTGCTGCTGCAAAGATAATGGGAACGCCTAGTGGGAACGTGCCGTCTACAAGAAACTGCTGGACAGGCGCAGCACCACTAAAGCGTGAGATAAGGAGACTATCATTAAGAAGGTTGATAGAACGGCGAGTGTTACCAGCCCCGTTTGTAATGAATTTTTCAACGTCAAAACTTTCTTCTATAGCATCTGCGGCATCCCATTTGGGAGGTTTACCAGAAGGAGGTTGCAATATGGTTACACTATCCGCGTCAGATTCCAGCGCTACTTCCCGAACAATTTCAGCGAGCCTGCGTCCGGCGTCATCATTGTCAGGCCAGATAACAAGCTCCTTCCCGCGCAACGGCGTGAAGTCGAACTTTTCCGCGTTCTTTCTTGTCAACGCTCCAGCCCCGCCCAATGTGCATGTAGCTGGTATGCCTGCTTCAATCAAGGCTTGAGCGCACTTCTCGCCCTCAACCCACACAACTCTATGCTCATTTAAAATGTTCGGGATATTATACAGAGGCCGGACTTCTGGCGCTTTTGGATATGAAACCCCTGGAATCCACGGACGGAATTCCTTCTTGCCTTGAATATCATAACGGCGCACAGAAACCAATACCTCACCGTCACGAGAAATATAATCCCACTGCCCGTTGTGCGGCGTATCAATATCAATGCGAACCTTCTCGGCTGTAGGCTCTGCCTGCGGTGTACTATTGCCCTGTTGCTGTACACCGTTGCCAACTGGTATCTTGTTAAGATTTATCCCGTTTTCGGTGCGCCAATTTGGTGGGGGCGGCGTGCTAGGCGCGTCTGTAGAAAGATAAGAGCCGAACAATTCTTTGATTTCAGGCAGGCGCATACCGCGAGCTGCCATCAAAATCTTAACAATTCCCCCTACACCTTCCCCGCCATTGAAGTCTTGCCCACGCATAAAGTGCGGACTATTGGTGTTGATATCAATCTTTAGGCTCTCTCCAGCCTCGCCAGCCAAAGACCCGATAAAGAAGTCGCTGCCCCGAACCCTACCATTCGGATATGTTTCAAGCAGCATTTCTACCTGTACTGAACGTGGAACATTACGGCTAATCTGTTCAACTAAATCATGCGCCGTACCAGATTTAGTATTGTCAAACCTTATAACACTCATTATATTGTATCCTGAAGTCCGATTGTTTCCTTTTCTGATTTCGTTTCACACTTTGAAAGGCCTCTGATTTTGTCAGGGGTCTTTCTTATTTTGCCCAACATGTTTCACGAAACTCACACCATTTGCAAGCAAAGTAATCTGAATTTGCTGCAATACGCGGCAACATTTCCCCTGCTTTTGTAGCTTTCAATATTTCTACGCCCTTATCACTTGTGCTTTGAGCTAACATTTTATTGAAAGGAATTAGCTCGTAGTAAATCTCACTTGTATCTTTATTCATCACAGTAAACAAGGCCGGATTTTCTGTCAGGTCCATATATGCCTGATACAATGCTACTTGCGCGGCGTAAACAGGGTTTGCATCCACCACACCTTTCCGAACAAATTCACCGAACTTTTTGCTGTTGGCTGACTTACACTCCCATAGGAAAGGGTAGTGCATTGGAACTGGTCCGCCAGTTATGACGCCATCAATGTGCCCTTTAATTTGGTCGTCAGCTACCGCGAACCCAAACTGCTTGCCTTGTGAGTCGTGCGTCTTTAATTCAAACCCAGCAGCCCTCAGATAGCCAGCAATCAAGTCCTCAATGAAGTGCCCCATATCGAATATACGCAATGTACGCGCTGGAAAGGCTTTATCCTCATCTGGCTCAACTTGCATATATCTATACTGGACTTGCCTAGAACACGCGCTTCCAAGTGATGAACCGCCTAAGTATTTTCTTCTTGGCTGCTCATCATTTTTATCGCAAATCGCTTTATCTATATTGTAAGCAATAAGCTCTATAGCATCAGAATGGAATGGGGTCGTTGAGGTCGTCCGTGGCGTCAGAACTGGTGATACTCTGTTCAAATTCAAGAAGCCCTTGCTCTGTAAACTCATCTCTTATTTCCTTCATTTTCTGAAAATACGCGACCATACCTAATACTTCTTCTTCTTTAAGGTCGCAAAGCCTTTTGCCCCACCCCAACTCGCTAAACATCTTAGCGGCGTTTGTAAGTGTATCGCTTTTCTCCAAGGCCTCTAATGTACCGTCACTCCGTCTGGAATTATTATGTTGCATAACTCCGTGCCCTCCATTTGCATCTCTGGGTTTTGAAATGTTACTTGATAAATCTCTTCCTCATTAATCAGCATATATGCCATACCAGAGGTAAAATTAAACTTGTGCTTATGTGCCGCGTCTTCGATAAAAACACCCATAGCGTCTAAAATTTCTTCATCTTCTGCCATTTCGCTTATAGTTATAAATCCGTCAATGCTCTCTGAGCCCTTGTCCTTAAAGAATAGCGTTAGGTTGATTTCCACACGCATCTATTGCTCCAGTGAGCTAGCGCTCTTAGCAGTGGCTTCTGTGCCTTTGTGAATGTGCCTTCCAGTAAGTTCTTCTTTTACATTAGCATCAACAAATGCATCATCAGGACAAATCTTGTCCCACTCCTGAAGCTTTAAAAGTTGCTCTCTTTTTTTTCTTTCAGTAACTCTCTCAGAATCAGCCATTAAACTTTCCTCAATAAGTCGTCTAAATTAATTAAGAAACCTTGTGATGTGTTTCTATCCCCGCCGCGTATAACATTGCCATTATTATATTCGTTATTACACAACTCGGTTAACCTGTCTTTCGATACAATTATGACCACACCTGTAGTTAAAACAAAAGCCCAAAAATCTGATTGTGTTGTTGTAATACCTGACGGTTTCCCGCGACATTCAAATTCAACAAATACACGCCCAGACTTATGAGCTATTTTATCATTCTTTACTTCAATCTTTTTGTTCTGAAGTAAGTCACCGAGGAATTGTTCGGCTACCTGACCAACTAAAAGGTCGTGGCTAAAGTCGTTATTGTATAGCATCGCTAGTCCTATTTATGATGCAAGGGTGGGTAGCTTTACGGCACTGGTGCTACCCAAACCAGCTAACAGCTCTTTAACCAAGATTGCCGTTAGTGCGCCTTTAATTTTATTTAGCAGACGGCAGAGGCATCCGCTTGTCTGCAAGGTTAACATTTAAGTCTGCTTTAGTCATGCTCTTATTATTCACAAAGCAATGAACAGCGCGGCTTAGCAGAACAGAATAGTCATGCGAACTAATATGCATTCTGTTCATACGCATGAACGTAATGTGCTTCATAAGCTTCACAGGACCGCTATTAGCCTTTCCAGTACCCGCCATCATAGCAGCAAAGAACTTCTCAATATCGTTACGATAGCCGCTATCTACAACAGAGTAAAATGTTGCTGCAATAGGACCAATAGGGTAACGAGTTTGAGTATATACTTTACGCGCCCATGACACGCCTTCTTGCAACAAATCAGGATTATATTTGTTCAGGTAGGCTCTTTTAATCATGTCGTTGTTTGCTGCCCCAGCGGTGTTTGTTTTGCCCCTTTCCCAATTGATAAGGAACTTAATTGTCTGAGCAATCTTATTAGAGTTTGTTACGCCCATGATTGCCAGAACATCATCCGCGCCACGGTTCTTGCCCGTGTCCATGTGATGAAAAGTGTTCGGGTCAATCCCATAAATGGCATGGGTGGTAAACGGCACTTGAGCTTGCAAACATGCAGCCAATCTGTTCTGCCCATCTTTAAGAAGCCCGTCAGTACCGAACTTAATTGTTTCGCCAGTTAGTGACCAATTATTGTTTTGCATGTCTCGCTTGTATTCAATAATCTTCTGCGCCTTACGCGGACGATTTTTGATGTTCAGGTTTGACAAAATATATTCAGCCAGCTCTGGCGTGAATTCACATACCCGACTATTCTCAGGTGGGTTTTTAATTAAAGCCTTCAAATTTGCAATTTGCTGCTTTGGAGAAAGCTCTGATGACAGCTTGCGCTGTTTACTTGTAATGCTAGTTAAAGCCATTTTCTTATCCATACCGCCGTTCCGTTTGTATGGCGGCCCCTCTGATGTTGCTAAAGTTAAAGGAAGAAGGGTCTAGCCTAGCAACAAAGCCAGACCCTTCTTTTAGGCGGGGTGAATGCTTAGGCTCGATACATATAGAGAGCCCATCACTGTAGTGGTTCCGCTATACAGCAGTCTGACTTACACACCCCTATCTCTGGAGACGCACAGCTTTCGCCGTAATCCTGACTTCCAGAAAATTATTGTCGGGAAGAGCCAAGCCCCCTTCATTGTGCCCTAGGAGTCACAGGCAGCTACGAGGCTCCTCCCTAATCAATGCCAGAAACCCATTCGGGTAACGAAGCATTGAGTATTACTTCTGCGCCCACGCTGGAACAACTCCAGCCGTTGCTGTTACCGCAGGGGCTTGAGCATTCATAGCGGCCTGACCTTGTGGCGGCATTGAATTAATCAATGTCTGATTAACTGCTGGTGCCGCGCCACTACCGCCGCTAGGAATGTAATCACTATTGTCTGGAGTCAGCGCAATAGTCATTTTGTTCTTTGCAGCGTATCCATTTTGCTCCGGCTCTACACCAACCAAGAAACAAAACTGTTGTCCTTGCAGGGCATCAAGGCCAGCAATATTACGCTTTTGCTGAGCCTCTGGAGACATGTCAGCGCCCTTCAAGTTATGGATGCTGTCAATCATGCGCCGGAGCGTTTCAAGGCCAATCTGACGCGCCACAGGAACGCCGTTACTGTTTAGCTTGTCACCGTGCACAAAAAGGTTATGCCATACTTTGCGCTTATCGAACTGACCGCCAATGATGGTAAATTCCATCGGGCAATACACTGCGCTAGATGACATGGACTTCTTGAAAAGAAAGCCAGGCCCAAACTCAGGCATTTCGCTGTCACCGCCCAATAGATTAATAATCGCGCGAACAGGTGTTTTGTCTGGCATAAGCTCTAAAGGCTTCTGTTCACTGCCAGTTTCTACTTCATTAAGATTAAGCATTTTCTTCCGCTCCATTCATTTCACTTGGATTTACAAAGTCCATAGGACGTTCATTTTGTGGCGTACCGCCACTCATCTTCTCTAGAAGTTTGCCTAAGTGCGGCTCTTCTAGAGTATCTAATCTGCCAGACCTGTCTTTAGCTGGGTATCCCCACTGGTTCAGTGTCTGACACACAAAGGCGCGATACGGAACTCCGTTATCATCTGACATAAGAGCCATTGTAATAACTTCATCCACAATGCCCGGCAATTCGCGTCCAGTTTTAGAGCCTTCAATTTGCAGCTCATAAGTCTGGCGACCATACTCATCTGTCCTTTCATCCAGAATGCCAACAAAGATTACATTCTTATCGCGGATGTGCTGGAGATGTGATAGCCACCCCATCATTTCACGCCCTTGCATACCGTAAGCTGCACGAGTGTCCAGCTTGCCAGTACGGTCTGATTTACACTCAGGCTGGTTCTGACAATGCGTAAAGCACAAACGCCCCGCTACGGTAATTGAGTCAACAAAGATTGTGTCATACTTAGACAAAACATCTGCTGGGTTTCCATAAGTCTGACACACATAATCGTAATGTGCCTGACTGTAAGTTGCGTCCTCACCCAAAGACGGGTTCGGCCCACCCAAGAACACCGCGAAATCACGGCACTCTGTCCATGTGCGCGGACGAATGACATCAATGGCTACGCCTTCAATAGCCGCGTCACCCGCTTCTAAATCCATGAACAGGGTCTTGGATGTGTCGAGGGTGCGAGCAAGAGAAGTCTTGCCCACCCCAGACTGACCACACACAACTAGCTTGTGGCCCTTCTTTTCGTTTAGCCGTTGTTCGGCTGTGATAATGTTAAGCATCATCATCTCCCTCAACATCAATGCTTGTACCCTGCAAATGCACAGTACGCGCATCACTAAGCCGCGCCTGAATTTCAGGCGGAGCATTATTATACTTAGCTTCTGGGATTGTGTATTTGACAGAAACGTAGTGACGAGCAGTATCTTCATCCATACCATTTAAGATATTTAGAAGCCTACCTTCATCCCACTCCACGCGCTTGCGAACATTGACCTTTAGCTTATAACCAGCGTCTTCAATGGTTACGCTGCCAAAGTCTTTTCCGTTTTGACGCAAAGTGTCTTGCGCTCTGCCTAGATAGCGGTTCTCAAGCTCATTCTTGATAACCTTTACTTTTTCCTGTGACTCCACAATAAGCTGGTCCAGCTCTTTCTTGAGCATGGTTAATTCAGCTAGGGATGCGGAGGACACAGACGATACGTCTGAATTGGTCATTGCGACCTCCTTGGTTAATATTTTGAGCTGTTAAACTCTTTCGATACACCCAAGGTAGTGATACTTGTTTCACATTGCAAGAACTTTTTTTAATTTTTTTGATTTTTTTTCGATATCTTTATTTCTATGCCATGCAGAGCCTTCATTAACTTCTTCTTTAATTTGAATATATCTGTCTCCACGCCCTTGGCATCTTCGACTATAAATTCGTCCTCGCTGTCTTTATTCGGCTTGTAGTATGTGTAGTCGGCTATGTACGCGCAAATCTTTTGCCCGTCAATGACCATGTTAAATCGCACCTGTCTATCTAGGTCGCGTATCTCGCCGTTTTCTTGCATCTTCCAGAGCTGCCCATACCGCTCTGCCTCCCACTTGCTATCAAACTTCATCCCCATAAATTCGGTTTTCTTCGCACCGAACTTATTGCGTTTCTGATAAAAACCTTTATTATATGTCATTATATGTCCCTTTTTGTTGGAGGCTTTTGTGGCATCAGGAAATCATAGAACTGTCGGAATTGACATGAGAACCTATAACAAGCTGAGAAAGCTTTGTGAAGATGAACACCGTAACATACGTCAACAGATTGGTATGCTTGTATCTGAAGCTTACAAGGAAAAGTACGGTGATTCAATTGGTTCTATGGGAATTGGCTCAGTTGGACAAAAAAATACGGTCTAAGCAATTTTGCAAAGACCGCTGCTCCAAATCATCTTTAATAAATTTTGCAGGCGATATACGCTTTGTCACCTGACCTTTTAGGCACTCTACTGGTTTAAACAAAACGCGCTCTGGCTCTACTGCAACAAAGGCTATTATATCGCATTGTTGTTTTGTTAGTGGCTTTTTCTTGCCGCCATGAGATGTAGCGAACTGATACCCCATGTGCGCGGCTTGCGCTCCGCCTCTGCCTTTTAAAATGCTAGATTTAACTTGAACGCGCAGAAAAACATCTTGCCAATTAATAATTACATCAACCGTATCTAAGTTGACTATTTGGCAAGAGTAGCCAAGCTTCATCAAGCGAACCATACATATATGTTCGCCTAGCTTGCCAGCCTCGAAAGGATTTAACATCTTCCCCCCGTTGGAAGTGTGAAATTTATTTCTTGACAGTACGCTATAAGTATGACCTAAATGTTAATATAGTGCAACTTTCTAGGGAGACATCCCATGATACAAGAAGGTGATGGAAAAATGGCGCGGCTCATGTCGTATGGGTTGTGCCCTAAGTGTGAAACAGAAATGCAATTTAAATCTGACGGTCTTGAAGAGGATTTTATGGTTTGCCCTGTATGCAAGCTGGAGATGCTAACACCAAGACACAGTGAGATGGAGATTGTTGTAGAATTGGAGTAGTTATGTATACAGCAGTTATTGTTGTATGCGCTGTTGTCGGTAGCGGCTACGGTAATCATTGTTTTGAATTAAGAGACAATTGGGGGCCGTATAATTCTCTATCGGAATGCAAAGCGCGTACAGTTGAAATGTCAAAATTTAGCGTCAATGTTTTTAGCGACCATAAATTTCCTTATGAATCTAAAAGCTGGCGTTGTGATTATGATGCTGATGGAGCGGCCTGACAGGTTTCGCCTTGGCAGCAATCATCTATAATGCAGTCACAATTAACGCACTGCGTATGACCATGAACATACACTGTCTTCAACGGCTCACTACAACGTGGGCAACGGCGGCAGTGTTTTTTCATTGGCGCGGGGCCTGTGGCTGCACTAACTTTCGGAATCATCTGCCAATGCTCTCATGCGCGTTACTAAACGCCTTGCGCGGTTAGGTACTTGTGTATACCACTTGGAATCCACCATCTCGTCTGATGCGGCGCTGAACTCTCTCGCGTCCACTCCAGCCTTCATTCCTTTAAACTTTGACAGGCGTGGGTATCCGAGGTTGAACATCATATTCGCAATGATAAGCTGACACTCTTCTGGCAGCTCATTCCAATCTGGGTATAAGCGGTGACAATCATCTAGCGTTACAGCTATATCAAGCTTGAATACGTTGTCCACGCGCTCTTGCTCTATGACCGTGCCAACAGGCTTGCCGTACTCAGGGTCATCTTTCTTAATCAAGTGACCTATGCCAAACGTGGGCAAATTTAGGTGGTCTAAATATATCTCGTACTTACAGCCCTCATCAGAAGCAAGCTCCTGACGTAGCTGGTCAATCGTTGTCGATTTCATTTTATATCAACCCTGCTGTTGCACCGCGTATACCGAGGGCCTGTGCCACTGCCGGGTTCTGCGCGGCCTGTTGTCTAACTGATGATTGTTGTGCTGCGGGCGCTGGGGATGCGGGCGGAACAACCGCTGCCTGCCCAATACCCGTAGAATTGTTCGGTATTTGAGACTGCACCTGGCTGTTTATATTTTGGATTTGCTCGCCCAGACCAGAAGATTCTATTACTGAGCTTATCTGTTGCTCTGCTTCCCGCACACCCTCTTGGCTTTGTTGAGCCAAAGACTGAGAGATTAGCCTGCCAAGTATTCTTGACTTTTCTTCGGCTGTTTGCCCTGATGAAAGTTTTTTGTAGTCTTGAACAATTTGCTTATAATACGGACCTGATGTTAAAAGCCGCCCAACAATTGTAAACTTGGCTAGTTTACCAAGGTTTTGAATTGGGCTAGCGGCGATGTTAGCAGCAACCAAATCACCACCAGCCGCTGTGCGAGAGTTAAAGTCTAGTATTCTAGCAAACTCAGCCATATCCTTGCCCATCTCATCGCCAAATATAGCCGACAACTTGCCGCCCTCGTTAGCATCTAAAATGCGCTTTGCAAAAGCACCCAAGGCTTTCCCGTCTGTCGTCAGTGTATCGCCAAAGTCAGAAATAAGGCGTTCCATATAATTACCGCGCAACTTTTGAAGAGCTTCTTCGTTTCCTTTAAACGCATTAAAAATCTTTTTTACGTCTGTCGCTGTTGTGCTTCTAGTGGAAATTAGTTCTGCTGCCTGAATAGGATTTAAATCTCCAGCCTGCAAAGCACGCAAAGCAGAGCTTTTTTGTTCATCGCGTGCAGCCCTCTGCAAATTGGTTAAGACGGTTAATTGTTCGGCTAAAGGAGCATCTTTCCCTATTTCTTTAATAACTGCGTCAACATCAGCTTGCTTTAGATTTGATAGACCAATCTTTTCCATTTGAGACGCTAATGATTTTACTTTAGCTGCATCCGCGCCAAACAGAACATCGGCTGTTTTGCCTAAGTCCTTAACAGCTTTAGCAAACGCGGCGGGCTTGAATTTTGAAGGGTCAATATCATCAATGCCTCTAAGGCCTGATGTAGACAAAGCATCATTTAGCCATTCTCCGGCTAGCTGGTTTCTAAATGCTTCTTTATCAAGCTCAGCTCCAGCCTTTCCTTTCACTCCTTTAGAAGCGGCAAAATCTATTGCATTTAACGCTCTTGTTAAAACCAAAGGCTTGTTGTTACGGATAATCTTATCCATAGCAACATCATCAATCCCTATAGGCTGATTTCCTCTAGCTTTAGCGGCAATATTTTTGATAATTCCAGCAGCTTCTATATCTTCAAATATTTGTGCGCCTTCGTTATATAACTTTCTGGCTGGCTCAATGGCTTCAGAGGCTCTTTCAAGAAACCTTCTCTCAAGCCCCGCTGGAACCTGTAAATTATCAAGAGTGGCTTTGACGCTATTTGTAGATAACTTTGCATCAATCTTGCTTATCAAATCACTAATATGACCGCGCTGAATATTTTTCTTAGACAAGGGAACTCTTGCTAAATTATCGCTTAATGTTTTGCGTAAATTGTAAAGCTCCAAGAAAGAAACATTCCCTCGCTTGCCTAAAGCATCTATGCCTTTTAAAGCAGACTTTAGCTCTTGCATGGTGTCGCCAGCTAATCCAGATTTTTCTATGTTTTTTATCTCTTTTACTGCTTCGCGTATATTGCCCATGCCGAACAATTTTTCAGAGCCAGCAGCAGATTCTAATGCCTCATCAATTGGCTTAAATGCAGCTTTTACCTCAGAGTCAAACGCATTTCTAGCACCAATCAAGATATCAAACACATCTTCATTCAAGTCCATGTTTTTTTCAGCAGCCGCGCCAAGGTCATTGCCTAACCCGCGCAAGGTTTGCAAAACAGCCTTCTGAGAAGCTTCTTGGGCCGCGATTAATTCAGAAGCCTTTTTGCCTGTGCCCTCAAGCAAAATGCGCCCAGCCTCTTCATCGCCAACCTTGTCTACTTTCGAGCGGAAGTCTGCAATTGTTTTTTGCATAACTTCATTGTTGTTTTTTAGCCGAGGAGAAGAGCCAAAAATCTTTTCAACAATACCTTGCTGGCGGGCTACAACTGATGGAGCGCGGATTGCGCTTAGGGTAGGGTTGATGCCTCTTTCAATAGACTTGGCAGCAATCTCAAGCTCGTCATCGGTGAGCCCTTTACCAGCCCTCATTGAGCTTCCAATGCCACGCACAGTCAACCCAAAGGCACCTAAAGTAGCATCAGTTAAAAAACCGTAAGCAAACTCTTTCCCCAAGTCTTTTACAACTTCTTCTGCTGTCTGGTCTTGTACGCCATAAAATGCTTCAACACCTTCTTCAAGTGCCTGCCCACTAGCCGCTCCTGTGCCTGCACCAATAGCTCCGCCGAGCAACGTACCAAAGCCAGGAGCTACTGCGGTGCCTATTGCGGCTCCTTTAATCGCTCCTGTAACACCGCCAATAACTTCTGGCGCCAACCCAGCGAAATCGGCTAAATCATATCGGCTAAAACCAGCCTCATCAATTAATGTGGGCTTATCAAGCTCTACGCCAAT
>Ga0208899_1001064_pt1 | contig 19688 bp, 18 predicted proteins | sample VirMetDEL_Nov_24_FD_184518 | JGI IMG/M metagenome (GOLD analysis project Ga0208899, IMG submission 184518) | Aqueous microbial communities from the Delaware River and Bay under freshwater to marine salinity gradient to study organic matter... | ecosystem: Environmental > Aquatic > Marine >... | reverse complement strand
TAGAGTCCGCAAATCTTTACAAGCTATGAAATAGAGGTCAGAACTATGAATAATCAATCACCCTACATGAAGGCCTATGAGGCCGGTATTAAGTTAGCAGCCCATGAGTTCTTTGGTAAGTTTGCAAAGGAGCTTACAGAGGAGCAGAAAGCAGAGGCAGCAAAGTTTATAGCAGATAAAGATATTTTTAGCCCTGAAAATAGTGCTAAAGCCTCTAAGAAATTAAAAGAAATAAATCCAGAATTTGCAGCTAAGTATCCAGGACAAGGCGAGGAAGCCATGGCAACAGCTCCAGCTCCGCAAGAAGCAGAGCCTAGCTTTATAGATAGCTTAGATAGCTATAGAAGTTACCTACCTTCTTTACCCACAGGACAACAAGCTATGGATATGGTTGGTGATGCAGGTAGTAATATAATGTCAGGCCTAGGCCAAGCAGGGGATTATATAAGTAATATGTTTGGAGGCGGAGGTGCTACGGAATCAGCACCCCTTACTCCAGAGGAACAATCCACAATAACTGCCCGGAACAGAGATGCGGGAGGATTTATGGGCGACATAGATCCTGTGAGCGGGGAATCACGAGAAGCTCTTGAGTATATGGCTAAAAATCCTCAGCAACCAGCTCAATCACCTACTGCACCAACACCTACGTCTCGAGGGTTCGGGACTCCTAGCATGACTAGAGATGCAAATAGGTCTTTTAACATAGGAGGAGACCTTTCTCTTAAGATGGATAACTTTGCACTTCCAACACCTCAGGCCCCAGCACCGTCAGCAGCTCCGCAGCGTTTTACAGAGGAGGATAGATTAGCTATAAATCAACAGAACGCTATGGCTGGCATGGAGCCATTGATGGCAGAGCCTTCACCTTCCTCTGAACTAGCCCGTAGACCGAACTTCCCTTCAATCAGAGGTGCTAAAGCTCTAAATCAAGCTGCAGCTCAAAGAGCCCAGGGCAGAAGAGACGAAGCTGAGATAGATAATTTACTAGAAGACGACGCTGCTAGAGGCAATGTAGAAGACGATCAAATGTTTGGTGCAGTACGTGGAGGCTATGGTAAGCAGCTAAAGGCTTTAAGAGGAATGGGAGGCCTTAGCCAGGATGCTAGAGATTTACTAGGGCAGACCAACTATAGGCAATTAGCTTCGGCTATGGGTAATAGAGGCCTTAGAGTAGGAGATCAATTTAGCGTACAAGACCTACTAGGAAGACTACGTGGTCAGCAAGCACGAAGAGACCAAGGAGCAAGTAGCGGAGAAGCTATTGGTTCTAAGTCCTCGCCTATTTCAATACAAAACAGAAGAGGTAGTACAGTAAACAGAGGAGCATTGCGCCAAAGACCTCAAAGAACTGCAGCACCTCAGGCCTCAGCACCTAGACCTAACGTTAGATCTATGGTTAACCAGCTAGGTATTAAACCTAACCAACCCTTAAACTTAGGACCAGCACCAAGCCAAGCGGACCTATTAAGATCGGTAGGGGCACCCCAAGCACCTGCCGCCCCTAAACCGCAACAAGGCTTGATGAGTGGTTTACAAGACTTTCCCTCTAACATAGGATCATTTTAATTATGAGATTAACAGAAAATTTTAAACTACAAGAATTTGGTTGTAAGGACGGCTCTTTACCTGAGGGTGAGTTCCTAGATAACTGCAAAGAATTAGCGGAGAACCTACAAGTACTTAGAGAGCATCTAGGCAGACCTATAAACATTATATCAGGATATAGACCCCCTGAATATAACAAAAAAATAGGTGGAGCCAAGAAATCTCAGCATCTATTGGCTAGGGCTGCTGATATAAAAGTATCAGGCATGGCTCCTGCAGAAGTACATGCAGAAGTACTTAAGTTAATTAAAGCGGGAAAAATGAAGCAGGGCGGCGTAGGTAAATATTCTACCTTCGTACACTATGATACCAGAGGAACAGCTGCTCGTTGGAGCGGAGGTAAATAAGATGCATAAGCTAGCCCAACACTACTATAATCTAGGTAACACTACTAAGGTAGCAAACTTAGAGCGACTAAGAACTCTTGGAAATAGAGTGGCTAAGTCCCTGGGGAAGCCTCTTAGTGAATTGAGCACTAAAGAAAAAGTACTAGGAGGCTTAGGTAGTGTTGGTGCTATAGCTGCAGCTAAAGGTTTAATGCCTGAGCTGGCAGGACTTCCAGCGGTAGAGCTAGGGAAATTTTTACCTAGTAAATCCTTAATGGAAGCAGCGCAGGCCAAGGCTTCTGCCAAAACGCTAGAAATGCTTAACCAAGAGCTTTTAGCTAATAAAGCTTTAATGGGCGAAGTACAGGGCCTATTAAATAAAGCCCCTGCTACTACTAGAAAAGATTTAGTAGAGTACTTGTTTAATAAATCCATGGTACCTGTACATGAAAGATTAGTTAACGTTAGCCCTTTAGGAGTAGTAGCGGGAGATATAGTAGAAAAAGGCATCAAACCTGCTGACTTAGCGGCGCTTACTGCTTTGAAAAAGGATCCTAGAGTAGGTTCTATAGCTACGCGGATAGCTAAGGGAGATAGGGGCTTTACATCAGTAAAAGAACTTTTAGGCAGATCAGCCAGTATAGAAGGTTCAAATATTAGTAACATTGAAAAGTTACAAGAGTTGGCTAGAACTAGATCAAACTTAGAATCTATTATAAGCAAGGGCTCTATCTCTAAGAATCCATTAAACAATCTAATGGAAGCCTTGAGAAAAGTTCCTCAATCTGATAGAGCCGGTATTCCTAACATAAATAGTTTAGTAGGTTTAGGTAAAGGTGGGGCTACAGAGGTTTTACAGGATATTTCTGCCGATACAGCTAAAGATGCTTTAGGTAAGCTAAAAAAGCTAAAAAAGGTTCCAGTAGCTAAAGCTTTAGATGTGCTAGAATCTGCCTACAAGACTGTAAAAACTAGAGGGGACCTGGCAAACCTAGATAAGTACAAAACCTTAATACAATCCATGGAATCTAAGTTTTTACCTAAAGATACTTTTAGATTACCTAGGGACTTTGCCACAGTATTAGATGATACGCAAACCCTAGCGTATGACAAAGGGTTTTCTGGAGGGCTATCTCAAGTAGGTAAAGACTACCAAGCCCTTGGTAAGGAATTAACCCGAGGAGCAGCTGCCGCTCAACAATCTCGCTACGGTATAGGGGGCCCTTCTCTATTCTAAGCTTCTTTCAAGCTCCCAGATCTCTTCTTCTATATCCTCTATTTCAGATTCTATAAGCATGTCTGGGAACAATAGTCCTGCACCCTTTCTCTCTAGCTTTTCTTTTTTAACTTTTAACTTTTTTAGTTTTTTTTGAATAGATTCAATTTCTTTTTTTGTCATGGGAGTATGTGCCTTGCTATTATTAAAGTAACAACTATGTTTACTTTAGTTATGACATAAAAACAAGGAGTTCACTATGAACAAATTAGCAGCAGAAAAATTAGCCCAAGATTATTACCAAATTGGCCAAGCTTTAGCTCTAGAATCTATGGGAATGACCAAAGAAGCTAATGCTAAGTCTAAGTTACTAAAAGCTTTAGGCATTACCGGTGCGGCTGGTGCGGCTGGACTTTCACCCGCAGCACTTCAGGGATTAGGTAAATTAGAAAGCCACACAGGGTTTGTACAATTACAGGCGTTAAAAGATTTAATGGCAGGTAAAGGCTTACAAGCCTTAGATACCAGTAGCTATATACCTACGGCAGTAGGAATGGACGCAAGTAATTTGGGGAAGCTTATAGGTGATAAAGCGGGCGGAGCGGCTGATTATTTAAATAAATTAATAGGTGGCTATCAAACACTTATCTAAAGCTCACACTTAGCTCCATCACAGAATTTATCATCAGTATCATGGGCATTAGCTTCAATGCTAATGTCTCCTGTGATAGCATTCTTTAAGTCCCAGTATTCTTCTTCAGTAATCTTGATGTAAGGAGCTTGGACATACTGATGATCGCTAATAGGCAACAGACTTATAGACTTAAGACGGGTCTGAAAATGATCTAAGCAAGCTTCGATTTCTTTAGCTTCGTCTTTAGTAAAGGTAACAGTAATGCTTACCTGGTTATCGGCCCAATAAGCCTGTAAATCAGCCGCATTGGCAAACTGTTGCCATATACTCACATCATCTTTAGACAATTCAAAGTTCTCTTCCTTAACTGGGAAGCTAACCACCCAAGTATTAGGTGCGTACTTACAGGCTTCTACTGGATGCCCGGATTTAATAGCTGCTGCAACTAAAGGGCTAGTATCATCAACCCTGATATTACGGATATAGTACTGGCTATGTGGGTAATGTATGCCGGGAGTAGCTCCGCATAAAAGGCTTACGGTTCCACTCGGTTTGATGCTAGTTGTTTTAATGCTTTTTGGTACGCATAACCAATCGGAGTATTGAACATCGAGCTTTTGCACATAGTTAAATCCAAAGTCACAGCCTTGAAGGTAATTATACCTACCAAACTTAGCAATAGCCTGAGTAATACCAGACTGGCTACAACCAATACGCCTATTACGCAAAGTAACAGCGTTAGTACGACTATTATGGGTCGGAACAAGGGTAACAGTTTTTGCATATAGGTAAGCATATTTAAGAGTCCTTTGCCAATCTTCTAAGTTATCATGGTTTGCAGGAAAAGTTTCTACTAAGCAACAAAGTTCGTAAGGCTCTAAGCTCTGTTCACTACATGGATTACTACCTAATACTCTGTAATCTTTGTAATCTGGTGCATCTTTCATTCTAGAGAAAGCTTGCATATTTTCAAGCCAAATAACTCCAGGCTCACCATTAACTGCAATCAAGGGAGAGATATCAGAGTAGCTTTGACCTACAGCAGCTTTAATACTATTATTGCTGGCCCAGCGTCTATCCTGCAAAGCTTCCATATCTTGCTTCAACTCGATAAATTCCGTATCCCCAGGCTCTCCAAACATAATTTCAGCAGTACGGCGGATACCTCCGCTAACTACGCATTTACCAATGTAGTTAAATATGTCTACGATTTGAGAAGTAGTAATAGATTTTGCTTTTACCTCTTCAGGTAATTCTAAAATACCTTTTATACTGTTAACTAAGTTTTCTAAAGGACCAGAGCCTGAGCTAAAGCCTCCAAACTGTTTTAAAGGAGCCCCCTTAGGCCTTAAGTGGCTATAGTTTATAGTGGAAGGCATAGTACTATTACCTACATAGCTATCTAATATACGCCTGATAAGTTCTACCCAACCCTCCCTGCTGTCTTGCACTACAAACTCTACTTCTTCTACTTCTGGGTGCACAATGTCTACTGTCCCTGCGCCTAAGGTATCTGCACCTACTCCGACACCCAACATGCTCATGTCCATTAGGAAAGTAAATGGAGCAGTAAAGTCTTGCTTAAGATCTTTAGTAGAAGTAAAAGCACAATTATTTAAGGCAGCTCCTCCTTTGGTTTCTACTACATTAGTACCCATTACCCAAAGCCCTCTTCCTGGAGGAAGCCATTTAAAGTCCCACATTCTAGTGAACATTTCTCTAGCGGATCTCTGAGCCTTAGAGTCACTCCAAGGTAAGTTATGCTGAATACAGTGAGATTTTTGTAGTTTATACACTCCTTCTACAACCCTCTTACATGTCTGCCAAAATTCTTCAGAACCACCGTTTTCTAAGGGCCTAGCGTAAGTTCTTTTATAAGTAAAATAACCTAGCGGACCCCAGTTAGGTTGTAAGCCTTTATACCTATCTAGAAAAACTGGGTCTAAATCAAATTCTGAATACTTTATCATTATTTACTTCCTCCGTTAGTGAAAGCTTCCCAAGTATGGGGGTAGAGTTGTTGTACAAAGGTTCCCATGGCACTAGCTAGCTGCCGTATCTCATATTGAGACTCTGGTTTATCTCGTAAACTTATGAATTTTAGGCAGTTAAGGAGATTAGCAGATGCTATATACTTACAGTACATATTTTGAGGCAGAACCATCCTAGCCTGCTCTCTACAGATACCTTCTGCAATCATTTGGTTGTAAAGCTTAACGCTTTTTCTTGTGTGCTTCAACAAAGCCTCACTAGCCTTGGTAGGCCACATTTGATTACTACCTTTTATGTTAGATAATACTGGATCAATAGTAGAGCCCTCATTAGAAGCTTGCCTATTACTCTTATGCTGGGTTCTAAATTCTTCTGGAGTATAGAACTCTAAGCTACTGGAAGTATAACGCCTACTTACTTCATTATAGCTCCAGGTTCTGTGTCTCATATGTTGCCTAGCCACAAAAAGAGGTACCTCACATTTAAATTTAACAGTACAGTGTTCAAAAGGTGAGGTATGCCTGTTGTTCCATAAGTAGTTAATAAGTTTTATATCTTTTTCTTCCAATACTTTCTTAGAAACATCAAAACTAACTCTAGCGCTATTTACTACGTCAATATCAGCGCCCATAAAGTCTAGTAGCTCACAAGAGCCCAATGTATCATTATAAAGTAATATCCTATTCATAAGAAAACCCCGGGAAATATAGCATGTGTTTTAAAAAACAGGTTGAGCAGCTAGCAGACAGAGTACCTCAGTTAAGAGATCAATTAAAATCTGAGGAGGGAACTAAGACTGCTCTAGTTCTACCTCTTTTACAGATACTTGGTTACGATATTTTTAATCCTAAGCAAGTAATGCCTGAACTCATTGCTGATATAGGCACTAAAAAAGGAGAACGAGTAGACTATGCTCTTATGTCTTCTGGCCAACCTAAACTTATAATAGAATGTAAAAAAATAGAAGCTAAAATACAAGATTCTGGTATTTCCCAACTATTTAGGTACTTTACCTCATTGCGAGTTAAGTTTGCAGTTTTAACTAATGGTATAGAGTACCAATTCTTCAGTGATATTGAAGTACCAAATATAATGGACTCTATACCCTTTTTTAGCTTTAACCTTGAAGCCTTTAGCCAGCCTGACTTAGACTTCTTATACAAGTTTAGGAAAGGCTGTTTGGTAGGACAGATGAAAAGTCTAAAAGGGCTATGTAAAAAGCGAAAACTACGCAACTATGTACGAAATGAGATAGCAGCTACTTTACAGCCTAGTAAAACTTTTATAAACCATCTTAAAGAAGGTTTACTTGATACTACTCTATCTAGTGTAACTAAGAAAGAGTTGACTGCAATAGCAGATCAGCTGGTTTTAGAAGAATGTATCAAAGTAGTAGAGCAGCATCGGGACATAGAAACTTTGAAGCCTAAATTAAAAACTTTATTAGAGACGCTACTAACACAAGTACAATTAAAGAAGGTAGTTATACGTAAGACCCCTAATAGTTTGTACCTAGAAACTAGTAAGGGAGAAACTATACTGAGAGTATTTACTATAGGACTTACCTTAAAGTTAAACATAGATACAACATCTACTTCCCTAAGAGTTATAGATGATTTACTTTTCTATAAAGATATAATTAAGCAAGAAGTAACTAAGGCACTAAAAATAAAGTAATAAGGAGCTATAGATATGTCTAATATTACTTGGCAGGCAAGCTATATTATACCCACCATTAATAAAATAGCTAACTATGGAGGTTCTTGTAACTGCGGGTGTAATAGCTGCGGGAATAATGGAGAAGTTTACTTAGATAGCGCCGTAGACCTGCTTAAGCTTTCTGGTGTAAAGAAGAAGTACCAAGCTAAGGATGGTGGCCTAAATAGAAAAGGGAGAGCCCACTTTAAGAGAACTGAAGGGGCTAATTTAAAGCGACCTGTTAGTAAAAAGCAGGCAAAGAAGTCTCCTAAGTCTGCTAAGCGTAGAAAAAGCTTCTGTGCACGTATGGGAGGTATGAAAAAGAAACATAATATTGACTGCTCTAAAACACCGGATAAGAGTATCTGCAAAGCATTACGAAAGTGGGATTGTTAAAATGTCTATAATTTATAGTAAGTACTATACTCTAGGCTGTAAATATGCAGAAGAGACCTCAGCTAGCAAAGCTTTTAATAAAGCTAGATCTCTGTATAAAAAGGACTATAAAGATAGCGATTCTTCCGCTACTGCGGGAGAAATTTCTAAGAACGTTACTGAAGCAGCTAAAGCTGTTAAACCAGTATCAAACTTGGTGCCTAGCAAAATGCTAAAAACAATAGGAGACGCCGGCGCTAAGAAATTGGTAAGTGGCTTGGGGTATGCCAGCTATTTAATGCCTGGAGGTGTACAGAGATTTAAGGAAGATTTTTCTCTGGAAGATCCTAAAATAACCTCTGATATGTCGGATCTAGAGAAGCAGTATACTATGTTACAGCCCATATTAAATCCAATGCAGTCTTTTGCTACAGGCGACGTAGGTACAGGGATGGCACAGACGATAGCCCCTGCTATGCGAGGTGCTAGAAGTACAGCTAAAGAAGAATCAGAGGTGGCTAGACGTATAGATAAATTAGAGAAGGCAAAGGTAAAGGATTCAAATAAATTAGAAAACCTTAAGGAAGAACGTTCTAGATTACATGATGCAAGACTTAAGGACCTATAGGAAAAATCTATGAATAAGAAGCTCTTAAGTAACCAAACTATAGAAAATATAAATTTACCTAGCCCTCCTAGTGACAGTAGTCACACTACCAGGATGGAGTTGGAAGAGTTAGAAACAATCATACAAGAAGCAAAGTTACCAAGAGCATTGCTGAGGGTAGCAGATAGAGATCCCCTTAGATTATTCTTTTCCCTAGCCAAGAAGAAAGACATAGATCCCCATGAAGCAGAGGTTAAAGAGTTAGCAGAGCAGCTAACTAACCTTAGCTTTGACTTAAAAAATAGGTACAAAAGACGTAGACCTTGGGAAGTAAAGCAGGAGCACGATGTAGCCTTTGTAGTAGATAAAACGGATACTTCAGACTCTTCTAGCTACCCTTCAGGGCATGCTCTAATGGCTTATGGGGTGGCAGAGTTTTATAAGGACAAATATCCTTTAATGGCTGACGAGTGGGAGAATATAGCTGATATTATAGCGCACCAAAGAATGCAAAGTGGAGTGCACTACCCTAGCGATATAAAAGCTAGTAAGAAAGTAGTAGAGCAGCTTTATAGTAATAGAGATAAGACAGCAAACCTTAGCCTTAATTCTATTTTAAAAGCCACAGAAGAGGGACTCTCCAAGATGAACCTTACGGGCCTTGCAGATAAGGTAGATCTGTTTAGAGCTAGAAGAAACTTAGGTAAAGCAGTCAAAGATTTAAATAAATACAAAGATACAACGGCTCGCTTTGGGCAAATGGCTCGAATACCTATACCTAAGACTCACTTAGATGTTAAAGACCTTAAAAGACTAGGTTTCCAAGATTCCTTAATAGCAGTGCCTGAGCTTGGTCAAAAGACCTGGACTACTTATAGACACCCTCTAGATAAGCTGCATTTGCATGACCATGGTAATTTACTAAACATGCATATAGATAGCTTACCATCACTTCAGATGATTGCAGAGCGTAATAGGCTATCTAGAAAAGCCTACAATAAGTTATTAGATACTATACCTGAAGGTATTAAGCCTTGGAAGAAGGGAAAAGGATCTGGTAAATCGTTCCTAAAAAAGGTAGACGATCAGGTATCTGGTATAGGACATGCTATACTAGAAGGAGGACCTGGATACTTAAACTACGGTCTAAAGCAGCTAAATCCTTTTAAAGTAGGAATGACTGATGAGATACTAAGTAAATTACCTAAAGATTATCTGAAAAAGACTTACGGCTATACTAGAAAAGTAGCTGAAGTAGCTAAGACAGCAGAGGAACAACCACTACTTAGACACCGCTCCTCCTTGCTAATAAGAGATCCTGAGACAAACAAGCTGCTAGCGTCTAAAGCTCCTGCTGGCAGTGAAGCTAGCCCTTTCTTCTTTCCTGGTGGAGGGCTTTATGATGACGAGTACAGTACTCCTAGAAATCCTACTGAAGAGGAAATAATAGAGGGAGCACGTAGAGAAGCTTTAGAAGAATTAGGCATGGAACTAAACAACCCTAGAGTAGTAGGCTCCTTTGGGCAAGAATTAGAGGGCTGGTGGAAAGATAAAGCACTAAAGAAGCGCGGAGTGCCTTACCTAGGAGGGCATGAACACTACATCTTAGCTGATAAAGGCAAAGAGGACAGATCTCTTTATAATATAGAGGGAGATGCCTTTGAGAGTGGGGATTACTATGACCCTAAAGAAATAGTAGAAGCTCTAAGCAGGGCGGCTAAGAGTGACTCAGCCTTTGCACCCTTTAATAAAGAACAAGTACGTGCAATTAAGGAAAACCTATTAAGTAAAAAAGCTTCTTTAGAGAGCCAAGAAAGTATATACGAAAGGCTAAAAGATTTAGTACCTAAAGGTACTTACCATGTTTCGGGAGGGCTACCTGATGCAAGAGGTATCTCAGATGTAGACATGTTTTACCCCACAGAAGATCATACAAGCCTCTTAGCTAGTTTACCTAAAGGTACTACTGTAACTAAGAGTAAGCCCGATAAAACTATCTACACTATACCAGGTTATGATAGAGAGGTTAATCTTTTTGCTACCCTTGACCCTATGAAGCAAGAGTCTATATTACACAGAGCTACTATGGTAGCACTGGCTAAGCAATATCCAGAACTAGAAAGATTAGCCTTTAAAGAAAAAGCTACTGGACTAGGTTCTGAGCCTGCATGGACTAAGATATTGGGTGTAGACGGAGATCCCTACGAGCGTATGCAACATACAGAGGAAATGCTAGAAGCAGCTAAGCGTGTAATGGCTAGCCGCAGTAAACAAGCAAGTGACCTCAGCGTCCTAACGGCAGAGAAGACCTCAGCCTCAACCAGAGGCGGCTTTTTAACTAGTGGCGATATGACACCCCCTACGGAAGCAGACCCTAACTATGCCCACCTAGTACCAGCCAAACCTAAGCGCAAGCGTAAAGATTTAGAAGAAGCAGTACTACGGGTAAAAGAAGAGATAGCTAAGGCTAGTCCTGAAGATATGGAGTATTCTAGATTAGTAGCTAGCGGACTTCCTATGGAAGAAATCATAGCCCGAGAGCTGATAGATCCCTATACATCTAGAGATAATTGGAAGCTAACTCCTGAAGAATATAAACAATTTAGATATTCAGTTATAAAAGACAAAAAGAAGTTATACCCAGTAGCTAGGCCTTTTGCTCTTGCAGAAAGGTACGGGATAGACTTAGGACTACCCGATGAGATAGCACAGGAAGAGGCCCGTAGCATAGACGCCTTTAGGAACTTTAGTTATCCTAGTTTCCATACAGCTAGAGGTGCTTTTTTAGCTGAGACTGCTAGAGACTTAGTACCTGAGGACAAACAGCACTTAGTTGATGGGCTTATTTCTCGTATAGGTAGAACTAGAATACAGCAAGGCGTGCATAGTCACCAAGACGTAGAGGCAGGAGAGCTACTAGGTAGAGGAGCGGCTAAAATATACAAAGAAAAAGGTATTAAGACCTCAAGCGCCAAAGACCAATTAAAGCACATCCTAGTTACAGGTCACTCAGGCGCAGGTAAAACTACCTATGCGCGGCAGTTAGCCGAGGAGCTAGGTATTCCACTCCATAGACTAGATGTAACTACAGGTCCTATAATGGAAGCTGAGTACCCAAAGTACTGGGATGACGGGACTATGGGGTACCCCGAAGATGTATCTACTAGGGTAATACAACAAGCTCTAGATTTAGATACACCGCACGTTATAGAGGGCAGCCACATATTAGAGGTACCCGAGTTAACAGAGGGTTACAAGCGTGTTTTAATAGATACTCCCGAGGATAGAGTAGTAGAGCAAAGGGCTCAGCGAGAGTATAGAAATCAAGGTCGCAAAGGTAAGCCTTATAGACCTATAGAAAAACACAGAGAAGCTGCTAAAGAACTAGTTAATCACTATAGAGACATAGTTACCAATTTCCGCAATCAACCAGGGATAGAGAGTATTGTACCAAAGGTTAAACAAGCATCCCTAGAAGACGAGTTTCAACCCGACCTAACACCTGATGACCTGAAGGCTCTAGGCGTATACGACCAAGTATACGGCGACGCACCTAGCGAAGCATCTATGAAAGAGTGGCCTGAGCACTGGATAAACAAACAAGATCCTCTTGGTTGGCTTCAATGGTACGAAAGGTATTCTAAAGGTAGACGCACAGAGGACGATGCTCGTCAAATAAAACGCTGGAAATCATTTAAAGCACGACACTTAGCTCAGTACCTAAAGAACCCTACAATTAAAAGAAAAGCAGCTCTAAGAAACTGGGCTATTGATGTTGATGAGGTATAAAATGAATAAACAAGCCACTTACACTTATTACTACCAGCTAGGTCAGCGTTATGCTTTTTCCAAATTAGCTGAAGATGCTAAGGACAGTAAAAAAGTACCTAAAAGCAACGCTGAGGTAAAAAAAAGATTAGATAAGGAGCTTAAAGCTACAGCCGCTAGTATACCCTTAAAGCTAAATAAGGACAAAGTAACTTACAGTAAGAAGAAAAACAAAAAATCTACCCTCTCTAAGATTTTAAGTCCTAAAATAACAAGCTTTAAGCCTATGAAGGTTAATGACCCCTGGATGGATAAGCTGGATGTGATAAATTCCGCTCAAAGGAATAATAAACTAAAACTTTATAAAGGCAGCTTACCTAAACCTAAAGGTGTAAGTCTTTCCTGGAAATTTTAAGATAAAGAGGTATAAAATGAATAAACAAGCCACTTACACTTATTACTACCAGCTAGGTCAGCGTTATGCTTTTTCCAAGTTAGCTGAAAAAAGTAAGAATAATTCTAAAGTTAAAAAAGTAACAAAGGCTAAATCTGTAGGAAAAGCTAGTAAACAAATAACCAAAAGTGTTGTCTCTCCTAGAGTCACTAAAAAACTTACAGGACGATTTGCTACTAAAGGTCAAAAGCTTTTAGGCAAAGGCGTTGATGCATTAGGTAATAAATTAGGTTTAGGCCTAGATCTATTAGAGGACACTATCAATGCTTCTACCAATAAAGGAAGAGAAAAGCTAAAACAAAAGTATAGACCTTATATAAAGGGTAAAGACAGTTTAGATTCAGTAGCTGCGGATATAATAAATCTAGCCTTGCCCACTAATCCAGTATCTGCAGCATCCTCAGGGGGCAGGATGTTACATAGATCTCTTAAAGGAGGCAAAAAGTATCATAAAGAGATACAGGATGCAACTGCTAAGGGAGATAGTAGAAGAGCGCGGCAACTAACAGACGATATCCCTAAGCTTAAGGACTAAAAATGCATTATACGAAACACCTCATTAAACTAGCAGCTAAAAAAAAGCCAAAGGGCACAGCCACAAAGCGCGACCCAAAGAAATGGGCCGCAGCTAAATCTAGAGCCAAGGCTAAGATGGGCGGTAAGTGGTCAGCCCGCGCAGCTCAGCTAGCTGTTAAATACTACAAAGATGCAGGTGGAAAGTACAAAGGTAAGAAGCCCACAGCTAAAAACAATAAGCTAAAAAAATGGACTAAACAAGACTGGCAGTGGAGTGGCGATAGAAAGAAGAAGTCTAGCGTCAATGACTCTTTAGTAGAGGCTCTTATAGAATTTAGTAAAGAGGCAGAGAAAAAGGGCAAAGGCGTTTACTTACCTGCTAAAGCCATAGATGCGCTTAAATCTAGTAAAAAAGGACGTAAGAAACTTAGAGCTGCGAGTCGTAAGAAAACTGAGGCTACACGCAAAGGTGAACAACATGCTAGCCATGGTTTGCACAGAGGCAAAAAGCGCAGTAAGCTTGGTGAAGAAAAGCGCTATAGGCCTAAAGTACAAGCTCTACTATATGATGACTTAGGTAGTATACTAGCTAGTAAGTCACAGGCTGAAGGTTCTGGTTTAAGAGCTTACCCTAACTATAAGTTTCCTGGGGGCGGTATAGAGCCTGGTGAATCTTTGGTGGAAGCGGCTAGAAAAGAGTTACTAGAAGAAGCTGGCTATGAACCAGCAAGTGATCCAGAAGATTTCGGCTACACACCTACCAAAGTAGACTGGGATGAAGCCTTTAGACAGCAAGCCTTAGCTAAGGGCAGAGACTTTCATGGAGAAGAACAGTTTTATATGACAGCTCCTGCAGGTAAAAAAGTAGATACCCTACTTGGCTCCGAAGGTGACCAAATGACAGGTCTAGAGTTTGTATCTATGAGTAACTTACGTAAGGCCCTAGAAGAGAGTAGCCAAGACCCTAGCAATGAATACGGGTACTTTGACGAAGAGAAGCTTAAGGTACTAGCTAAGTTACAGGAGTACCTAAGTAACAAAGGGGTTAAGACCTCTAGTTACAAATCTCCTTACATGCAAGCCTACGAAATAGGGGTAAAGCTAGCAATGGCGGAGTTTGATGACTATAGTAATATGCAAGATCCAGATGGCTATGACGCAGAGGAATTAAAAGCAGATGTAGAGGACCCAAAAGATTTTAGAAGCAAAAGATACCGTGAGGCTCAAACACCTGCTACAAATAACTATGCCGACCCCAAAGCTAAGTCTAACTTTGCTAGTCAACCTCCAGAGGTTACTCCAGACCAGACGTTCGGCACTAACTACCCTAAACGAGATAGACTAAGAGGTAAATACAATGGCTAAGAAATTTTTTACAAGCGACCTAGAAACTGCAGGCACCCTAGACGTTGCTGGTAACACTGCTGTAGGAGGCACTTTAGATGTTACTGGAGCTACTACTTTACAAGGAGACTTAGAGGTAAACGGGTCCTTGGATATTAACGTAGAGGGAGATATGACTATTAAATTAGATAATAGTGTGGGTGCTCAGGACAGCTTTAAAGTGGTAGATGAAGATGGCGGAGATTTGTTTAAAGTTTATTACACAGCCACTGGAAGTACTATTCAAGGATACTCAACTAATGTTAATACCGACTTTTTCTGTGAAAATTTAACGACATTAGGTGCAACTACTTTAAACGATGCTCTGAGTGTTACGGGTATGACTACCTTATCAGGAGGCTTAACCATAGATGATTTACAAATAACTAGTACAGGTACTGTAAATGTTACTACAAATCAAATAACAACTACTTCTGGAAATTACACTAGCATATCAGGTGATATTACTACAGGTTCAGGTGCTATTACTACAGGGTCTGGAAATCTAACGGCTACTACAGGTAATGTAACCGCTGGAGGTAATGTAACCGCTGGAGGTTATGTAGGAGCTTCAAAGGTTGCTGCTACACAAGACTTAATATTGACTTGTGACTCTGATGATGGCTCAAACGGAGATACTACTTCTAAGATAAAGTTTTGCAAAGATTCAGGGGACACAGTAGTAGCCACTATAGACCAAGCAGGAACCTTTAGTTTAGGTGTAAATGCGGGTAGTAATTATGCTAAGATACAAAGTACTAGAGCCCCTGGTAATAACATAGAATTTCTGTATGATGGTAGTGATTCTTTAAGAGTAAATTCTGCAGGAGACATAAGGCTAGTACCTAATGATGCGGTGGTAATAGCTAGCGGTAAAAACTTAGAGTTAGAAACTGGGTCTAATATAAATTCTGCAGGAGACATAAGGCTAGTACCTAATGATGCGGTGGTAATAGCTAGCGGTAAAAACTTAGAGTTAGAAACTGGGTCTAATATAAAGTTTCTTGGAAATACTAATGGAAGAATTGCGTTTGAGCCCGGCTCTACTGAATTAGCTATTAGTAGAACTGGAATATTAGCTTCGGGAAGCCAATCTATAACGCTAACTAATGGTGACATAACGCTAACTAATGGTGACCTATATCTAAACCCTAGCATGGGAACTTACTCAGCTGGCAATACTGGACAAGGAGAGTTAGAGCATAGACTACTTTTTAATGCATCGACGGGAAAAGTAGTAAGTGGTACTGATCCATTTTTCTCAGAGGGGCATTTCTACTGGTCTGAAAATAAGATACTTCCAGGACTTGCCGTTTGTATAGCGGATGGGGTACTGGCAACCAGCCTTAACTCTAATTCTACTTCCTGCGTGGGTTTAGTGGCCCTTTCAATGGAAGTTACCCCAGATTCTAACTATAAAGTGGATAGCTTTGGAGTTTCTAGGGAGTCAGGATATATGCATAAAGTCGTATCTCTAGGCGACTCTAGATACAAACAGTGCAATGGGTTCAAAGTATGTAATGAAGGTGGAGCTCTGCAACCCGGAGATCTGCTAGTAACAAGTTCAACTCCTGGCTATCTTATGAGACAAAGTGATGACATCATGCGATCTAAAACTGTAGGTAAATGCATGCAAGCAGTTACTTTTGACGAAAATGGACAGGCAGTCGATGTCTATGGATATATTTATTGTGGGTAAAATTATGCGTTTATTTATTCTTGTATTTTGTTTGGCAGCTTTTACTAGCTGTGTGGCTATTAGAGATACTGCTGTATACAATATGGAACTAATGTTCTTAGAAAAAGCTATTTTGAAACAGAACAAAGCCGTTAAAAAGTATCTCAATACTCAGTGCTGTTCTAATGGTACATTTAACGCTACTAGCAAAGAATGCGGGCAGCACCTAGATACCTATGTAACTATCAAGTCTAGGGCGAACTATCACACAGATATGATGCGTTACCTAGCTAGAATAATAGAACAAAAACCAGATCTACCTAAGCTTGAGATTGATGGGGCTGGCTTATGCGAGTAGTAGTAAATAGAGTTCCAGATACTGTGTCAGTTAACAAAATAGCACCAAGCACCAAAGCACTAAGGGATTTTATACGATTAGACCCTCAGCAGCATAAGCAGATAGCAGAACTTATGTGCTCTTTATATGAGCAACTAGGTAAGCAAAGCTTGGAGGTGTTATCTAAGTTTACAAACTCCTTGGTTACTGGTGATAAAACTGAGTTTATGGAATACCTATCCAGTTACGAGCTACCTCTTAGCACTATTTCAGAGTTATTAGCACTTAGCCAAGAACTTGAAGCTGCTACCAGAGATAAAATAGACGAGCTAATTTTGAAGGCAAAGCGGGGAGTTATAGAATTAACTAAGACTGCTTTTTCTAGAGCTACAAGAGGATAAATTATGAAAATCAAAATAAAAAAATCTAAGCCTATCGCTAAGGCTCTAATAATTAAGAGCAAAGGATCATTGCCGATGGACTCCGTATCAGACATGGTAGGAGGCCCGATGAAGATGCTTATGAAGTCTCTAATGACTAGCAGCATGCCTAAGTTTCCTATGATGGGTAGTATGTTAGGTTCTATGCCTAAGCCTGATATGAGTGATCCTGAGTATAATGATAGAAAAATGGTACTGCATGCCTTGAAAAGCATTAAGGCTATTGCAGAAGAGCTAGAAGAAAGAGCTTGCGGCTGCGATCCTATGCCTAGCTGGGCTGAAGCTAAGATTTATGCAGCTCAAAAAGATATCCTAACTGTACTAGGTGCTTTGATGGGTAGAGAAGATAAACCTACTATGTAAATAAAGTTACTCTTCCTATATAATATAAATACAATTAGGTAGAGAAGAGTAACATTAAGATACATAGTGGAGCCCCAATGAATGCTACTAAAGAAATGCTAAGCGCACCTGTATTTGATAAAACAGCAGGAATAATGGAAGCCTTATTAGCAGGCAAAATAAGCAACCCACAACTACTTTCTGGGTTATCTGAAGGATTAGTAGCTAGTAAAATCCCAGTAAAAAACCTAGCTATTTCTAGTGGCTTAGGAGCTTTAACTGGCGAGACTACTCGTAGACTTCTACCTACTATCTCTAAAAACCACCCTAAAAGGGCTAAGGCTCTTTCTTCTATTGTAGGAGGGATTTTTGGAGGAATACCAGGGTTAGCATCAAGCTTAGTTGCCAGTAATGTTCCTGCAGTAGCAGAGGCTAAACTATTAGATGCCTATAAAAAGATAGGATTAACCACTGGAGTAGGCTTAGGTACAGAGCTAAGTATGGCTCCAATAATAAAGCAACATGGAGCAAAGATTTTAGATCCTCAAGTAGTAGGTAAATTAGGCAAAGGCTTCATGACGTCTACACCTAAAACAGTAGCAGGATTAGCAGGCGGCAGCTTACTTACTAGAGCTTCCCTAAATAGACTAGGTTTGGGTAAATACATAGGCCCTAAAAAAGGAGGGGATATCCTACTAGATACTGGTATAGGTTTAATGGCTAGTGGAAATCCTATTTTAGGTGCCACAACAGCTCTAGCAGCTCCCCTAAAGAATACTAAATCTAGACAGTACTTAGCAGACGTAGTAAAGGAGCTAAAAAGAGGTAGAGAAATAGAGCAGCTATACAAAAAGTCTAGCTACTCAGATAACTCTATAAAACTAGCCGCACCCGTATTTTTAACCAAGCCAGAGTATATCTTAGATGCTCCAAGTTTGGAGAAGTTGGCAAGCACTGCTGTTGCAAGAAATTTATTTAAACGTGTACGTACGCTTACTCCACGTAGTAGTAGACTCCCTAAACCACATACTTTAAATTTTAATACCCCCTTGCGGACTGGCAAACCCACCACACCTAAAGCTTCATTACCTAAAATACAACCTTCAGAAACTGTATCAGGTCCAGCTTTCGAGGATATGCTCTTATCTCCTCAAAGCGTACTTAATCCGCGCTATAATCCCCCCAATACTAATAGGGCTATAGAGAATCTACCAAAGAGAAACATTAAGCCTGTATATAGAAAGTTCAGATTCCGCAAGACACGCCAGCCCGTTCAGGATCTAATGGCAAGGGATTTACAAGGAATCCCGAGCCAAGGAGCTACTAGAAAGTTGTATGTTAGAAAAACAACTCCAACAACCCAAGCTCCAGTTAAATCAACAGCTTCAGCACCAGCACCCCAAACTCTGATAGGAGGTCCAGCAGCTGCTCAGCCATCAGTTACTGCAGCTCCAGTGAGATCTAGAACGGATGCTGTGGTAGTAGGTACATCACCTAAAACTCTGATAGGAGGTCCAGCAGCTGCTCAGCCATCAGTTACCAAAGCTCCAGTAGCTAGAACAGATACTATGGTAAGAGGTTCCGCAGCAGCTCCGCAATCATTAACCGCAGCTCCAGTAGTAGCTAAGCCTTCAGCTGCCGCAGCAGCTCCGCAATCATTAACCGCAGCTCCAGTAGTAGCTAAGCCTTCAGCTGCCTCAAAAGCTCCACCCTTACCATCATTAACCGGAGCTCAAGTAGTAGCCAAGCCTCAAGTACCGGCTACCTCTGCAAGCCAGTTAAAAGTAGAGTTTGACGCCTTACTGAAAGACCCAGAAATACTGTCAAACCCAAGTAAAAGGAGAAGGCTGCAGGAGCTATCCAAAAACCCAGAAGTTAAGGCGTTACGGGAAAGTGCAAGATCCTCTGAGTTACAGGAGATGAATAGGAGAGGGTGGACTAATCAAACAAAGGGTGTTTCCAGCCCTAATACACAGTCCAATCCCCTAAGCGCTCCTACGGCTCCAAGAAGAAGCCTACTTAAGCCTCCAGTTAAATCACCAGCTCCAGCTTCAACATCTTCAACTCAAGTAGGACTTCCAGCTGCTGCTCAGCCATCAGTAATGTCACCCCCAGTAGCTAAGCCTTCATTACAAGCACCCCAAACTCTGAGAGGAGGTATGGGATCTGCTCCGCAATCAGTAATGTCACCCCCAGTAGCTAAGCCTCCAACCGCCACAACAGGAGCTACAACAGGAGCTACAACAGGAGCTACAACAGGAGCTACAACAGGAGCTACAACAGGAGCTACAACAGGAGCTACAACAGGAGCTAC
>Ga0208899_1001062_pt1 | contig 19719 bp, 23 predicted proteins | sample VirMetDEL_Nov_24_FD_184518 | JGI IMG/M metagenome (GOLD analysis project Ga0208899, IMG submission 184518) | Aqueous microbial communities from the Delaware River and Bay under freshwater to marine salinity gradient to study organic matter... | ecosystem: Environmental > Aquatic > Marine >... | reverse complement strand
TAGCAAAAGTTTTTGGTTGTTATAAAGTTGTTTCTTTAAATGAAACATCGGTTCCAAGTACAGGTCAACCATCTACAACTACACAATTTGATGGTATAAATGTTACATTAACTAACGCTGCATCAAGCACAGAAACAGGAGGCGGTTTTCAGTGTACAATTGGGCCCGTAAATGATAGAGCTTAATTATGTCAGGAATTTCAAAATATACATACACTACATTAAAACAAGCTATCTTAGATTACACTGAAGTAGACGATTCTGTTTTTACAACAACTGTTTTAGATGGTTTTATCATGTCTGCAGAAATGAGAATTAATCAAGAGCTTCCAATGGATTCAGATAGATTTGTTCAAGAAGGTACTTTAGTTGCAGATGATAATACTATTAATGCGCCTGCAGGAACTTTGTTTATAAGAGGTATTGAAGTTTTTGATTCAACTTCAGTTACTACAGGAAAAGGGACTTGGTTAGAAAAAAAAGATCAAACATATTTATCAGAATACACAGACAGATTAACAGGAACAGAAGGTGATTTAACAGCACAAGATGTTACGGGATTTCCTAAGTATTATGCCATGTTTGGTGGAGCAACGAATACTACTACAACCACTTCAGGGGGTATGTATCTAGCACCTACGCCAGATGCAAATTATATGTTTAGAGTATATTATAATAAATATCCTACAGGATTAGGTTCTGGATCAGACGGAACAGCAGAGACTTATTTAAGTACCTATTTTCCACAAGGTCTTTTATATGCTTGTTTAGTAGAAGCATTTGGGTTTTTAAAAGGTCCAATAGATATGTTGACATATTATGAAAATAGATATAAAAATGCAGTACAACAGTTCGCAGGAATGCAACTGGGTAGACGAAGACGAGACGATTATACTGACGGAACAGTTAGAATACAGGTTAAGTCCCCGTCTCCATAAATTGAGGAGAAAAAATTATGGCAATAACATCGGCAATATGTAACAGTTTTAAAAACGAAGTTTTGACAGCTACACATAACTTTACGGCGTCTACAGGAAACACTTTTAAAATTGCACTTTACACAAGTTCAGCAACTCTAAGTGCATCAACTACAGCTTACAGTTCATCAAATGAAATTACAAATGCATCTGGATCTGCTTACACAGCCGGAGGAAAAGCATTAACAAACATTACTCCATCTTTAGATGGATCAACAGCTTGCGTTGATTTTGCAGACGTAAGTTTTACGTCAGCTTCATTTACAGCTAACGGATGTTTGATTTATAATGATACTGCAACAGGTGATCCTGCAGTTTGTGCAGTAGCTTTTGGTGGAGACAAAACAGTTTCAAGTGGAACTTTTACAATTCAATTCCCTGCTAAAGCAGCAACAACAGCTATAGTTAGAATAGCATAAGGAGAATCTCCTTATGTCTAATACTTGGAGCACAGGCGTCTGGGGACAAAACGAATGGGGCGATCAAGGTCCTATTGTATTTGAATTAACTGCACCCTCTGCTGCAACTTCAAGTGTAGGAAGTATTGTAGCTGCTCAAGAAATACCCGTACCATTAACAGCTCCTTCAAATTTAACTTCTTCAATTGGTTCTATAACAACTACCCAGCTTTCAATTATTAATTTAACATCTCCTGGCCAGATGACTTCTGAGTTAGGTGATTTTGATAACGCAGGTACGTTAGTTGGTTGGGGTAGAAATGGTTGGGGTGAAGAACCTTATGGGGACTCATTTAATAAATTAGTTCAACTTGCAGGAGTCAGCGCAACAACAAGTGTTGGAAGTATATTACCTGCAGACGTTGTAGGATTAACTGGTGTATCTGCAACAGCAAGTGTTGGAGATATTTCTCCAGCGGATGTTATGGGTTTAACGGGTCAATCTGCAACAGCAAGTGTTGGAGAAATTGTAGTTGGAATAGGAGTTCCATTAACTGCACCTGCCGTAGCAACAGCAAGTGTCGGCGCAATAACTCCTGCTGATGTTGTTGGATTAACTGCACCTGCCGTAGCAACAGCGAGTGTTGGAAGTTTAGAAATAACTGAAACACAAATAGTTCAACCTACCGCACCGTCTGCTGCCACTTCTGGTGTAGGTTCAATAATTATTGGAATAGGTGTTCCTTTAACTGCACCATCTGCCGCTACTTCTAGTGTAGGATCAATTACGCCTGCAGATGTTGTAGGATTAACAGGACTTGAAGCAACTGCAGAAATAGGTACAACAGGATTTGGAACGTTAGCATACAAAGATATTGACATAACAGGGAATACGTCTTATACAGATGTAACGCACGTAGCTTAGGAGAAGAAAATTATGGCATCAACATACACAGATCTAGGTATCGAATTAATGGCAACCGGTGAAAATGCCGGTACTTGGGGAACTAAAACAAACGCAAACTTAAGTCTTGTCGAGCAACTTACAGGTGGACACCTTGAAGTATCTATTGCAGGTGGTGCAGGAACAACAACATTAGACATAGATAACGGTGCTTTAACAGGTACTGCTCAACAAAGAGTTTTAGAACTTACAGGGACAATATCTGGAAACAGAATTGTAACTTTTCCTGTACTTACAGAAAATTTTTATTTTATAAAAAATGGCACTTCAGGTGGTCATACAGTTCAATTAAAAGCAGCAACAGGTTCAGGTGCTACAGTTACTTTCTCAGCAACTGATAAAGGTTGGAAAATTATTTACCTTGATGGTGTTGCAACAAATACTGGACTTTATCAACTTAATGATAATTTTTCAGGTTTAGTTGTTGGAACTGATGTACAAGCTTATAATGCCAAACTTGCTGCAATAGCAGGTTTAGCGGTTACTGATGGCAATATAATTGTAGGTAATGGTTCTACGTTTGTTGCTGAAAACGGATCTACGGCTAGAACTTCTCTTGGTGTAGCTATTGGAAGTGACGTTCAAGCTTATGATGCAGATTTAACTGCGATAGGTGGTTTAGCAAAAACCGACGGTAATATAATTGTTGGTAATGGATCAACTTGGGTTGCAGAATCTGGTGCTACTGCTAGAACTTCTTTAGGATTAGGCACAGCAAGTAACGTAGAATTCGAAGATACTCAATTAGATTCTTTAGGAGTAGGAACTGCTGCTTCAGGAACAACTGGAGAAATAAGAGCTACAAATGATGTAACTGCTTTTTATTCTTCAGATGTTGCACTAAAAGAAAATATTATAAATATACCAGATCCATTAGAATCTTTAAAAAAATTAAACGGTGTTTTGTTTGATTGGAAAAAAGAATACATGGATCAAAGAGGTGGTGAAGATGGATACTTTGTTAGAAAAAAAGATGTGGGTGTTATTGCACAAGAGGTAGAAAAAGTTTTACCAGAGGCTGTTGCTGAAAGACCCGATGGTATTAAAGCCGTCAAATACGACAGACTAACTTGTTTACTTATTGAGGCAGTGAAAAAACTTTCAGCGCAAGTAGAAGTTTTAAGTAAGAAGGAGAGTTAAAGTGCCTGTTCCTAATACCAACACAAGTTTATCAGATATTCAAACAGAATTTGGTGGTTCAAATCCAATAGAAATGGAAGAATACTATTCTAATGGACCATTAGTTCCTTCAGCTGCACCAGCTCCAAACGGACCTATTCCTACAAGTGGACAAATATCTATCGGACAATTTAGAGGATCTGAAAATTTAAGTTTTATACAAGCAACGGGTGGAACTGTTACTACATCTGGAGATTTCAAAATTCATACATTTACAGGTGGAGGCACTTTCTGTGTTTCTGCTGTTGGAACTAATCCAGCTTGTAACGTAGTTGATTATATGGTCGTTGCTGGTGGAGGAGGTGGCGGTGGTCCCTCAAGTTTTGGAGCAGGAGGAGGAGCTGGAGGCTTTCGAGAATCACCTGGCTCTAAAGGAGGTGGATACTCAACTTCGCCTAAAGCAGGTGGAACACAAATACCCGTATCTGCACAAGGTTATCCTATTTCAGTTGGAGGTGGCGGTAGTAATTCATCTTTTTCAAATATAACTTCAGCACGAGGTGGATCAGGTGGAGCAGCACACTTTAATCCAGGAAACCCCGGTGGATCTGGAGGAGGAGCTCACAGAGTGTTAAATGGTGGAGGAGCTGGTAACGTACCACCAGTATCACCACCACAAGGAAATCCTGGAGGGGGTTCAATTAATCCTCCAGATTCTACATTATATGGATCCGCTGGTGGAGGAGCTACTGGAAGTGGCGGAAACATAGCAGCAGTTCCAGGAGGATCTGGTGCAACAACATCAGCACCAGGATCACCTACTACTTTTTCAATAGGCGGAGGCGGTGCAGCTCCAGGAGCAAGTACACCAACACCTCCAGGTTCAGGGAATGGAGGAACAAGAAGTGGCGGAGGTGCGTCAGGTACAGTAGTAATAAGATACAAATATCAAGCGAGTTAAAAAATTATGGCACATTTTGCAAAAATATCAGAAGAAAAAGAAGTTATAACAGTCCTTGTAATTAATAATGAAGACGTACAAAATGAACAAGGAGAGGAAGTTGAATCTATTGGTCAAAATTTTTGTCAAACAACATATAATTGGCCTGCAAATTTATGGATACAATGTTCTTATAATACTAAACAAGGAGTCCATCAATTAGGAGGAACTCCTTTTAGAGGCAACTATCCAACAACAGGCTGGATTTGGGATTCAGAAAATGAAATTTTTTTCCCACCGAAACCATACGCATCATGGGTAAAAAATATAAGTGAAGCTAGATGGCAATCTCCGATAGGAGACGAACCTGCAATAACAACAGAACAACAGACACAAAATGATGCAGGCACTAATTATTGGTACCATGAATGGAATGATTCTAGCCAACAATGGGATCTAACGGACGCGTTAAATAACTAAATATAATATTGCGTTAAAATAATACTTAATGTAATATTACTTAAATGCAAAAGAAAGTATTAAGTGAGACAGCTCTGTATTATGGCGATTTAAAAATGCCAAAAGGGTTCGAAATAAATTCAACTAAGTTATGTGAAGAAATATTTAAATGTACTTTTTCAAACGGTGAACATAATTTTTCAATAGAGTGGGAAAAACTTAATAATTATATTAAAGATTTTTTTTTATTAAAAAATAAAATACTTCTAATAGATAAAGATTCTAGAGGAAATATTTATTACCCTAATCAAACCTCCAAACCTATTTTTGACGTTAACCCAGTTGATTTAAGAAACTCACCTGATTTTACAATGTTGTATGGAGCTCATACAAAAGATTGTTATGTTAAAATTTATTATGATGATAATAGAAGAAAAGGTAGAGATTGGACAATAAAGTTAGAAAAAAATAATTTCATAGTTTTTCCATCTACTAATAAATACATAATTTTAAATCATCAAAAACAATTATTAAATTTTATACAAACAATTACTTATGAAAGTATTTGATTAAATGCGTTGTATAATTCACAAACAATTAAAAGAAAAAGATACAAATAAATTTTTAAAACTTTTAGAATATTACGAAAAAGAATTACCAGATTATAATCAAGCAAAAAATGGAACAGTCCACACAATTAATGGCTTTCATACAGGCAACATTTTAGAGATTGAAAAATTTAAAAAATACGCAGAATTAATTAAACCCCATATACCTTATAGTCAAAAATTAAATTTATTTCATATTCATCTATTACATTTTTATGACAAAGGATACGAGGGAGCACATGACCATCAGAATACAGAAGACTTTTCTTTTATATTGTATCTTCAAAATTCTGAAGATGGACATACTTGTTTTCAAATTAATGATAACATTATAAAAATAAAACCTGAAAAAAGTAAATTAATTTTTTTTCCAAGCAATATATGGCATTGGGGGGAAGCAAGTTCAGGAAATAAAAAACTAGCTGTTGGAGCATTGAAAATAAAATGAAAATAAAAGAACCTGCTAAAATCTGGTGTTTTAAATCTGCCCTACCATTAAAATTTTGTGATGATGTAATTAAAGCAGGTTTAGCTAAAAAAGAAATGATGGCTAGAACAGGAGGTTTTGATAAAGAGGACTTAACAAAAGAACAAATTAAATCTATTAAAACTATAAGAGATTGCAATATTTCGTGGCTCGATGAAAATTGGATTTATAGACAATTACATCCTTTTGTAAAAATAGCTAATATAAAAGCAGGTTGGAATTATCAGTGGAATTTTTCAGAAAACGCTCAATTTACTAAATACAAATTAAATCAATATTATGACTGGCATTCAGATGAATGGAAAAAACCATATGATAATCCAAATACTCTTCAACATGGAAAAATTAGAAAACTATCTATGACATGTCAACTTACTGATGGTTCTGAATACGAAGGAGGTGAACTAGAATTTGATTTTAGAAATTATGATCCTGCACTAAGAGATGAATCAAAACATGTAGTTCAAGCAAAAGATATATTACCAAAAGGATCTATTATAATTTTTCCTTCTAATACATGGCATAGAGTTAAACCTGTTACTGCTGGGACTAGGTATAGTCTTGTGATGTGGCATTTAGGTGATCCTTTTCGATAATATGAATTTTATACATAGGATACCAAAGGCTTATTCTCATAGTTCTTGCGATAAACTTATAAATTGGTTTGAAAAAAATATTGATAAATCTTTTATTGGAAAAACAGGTGAGGGTATAGAAAATATTAACGACCTTGAATTAAATTTGTTAATAAATAATTATGAAGATTATTTTGGTTTAGGTAAAACTTTATTTAAGTCTATAAATAATTTTAAAAAAAAATATTCTTTAATAGACAAGTATATCAATAAATGGAGTATGAATAAAAATGTTTTGTTAATGAAATATGAACCTAATAATTTTTATAATCTTATACATTGTGAAAATGATGGTAGCTCTCCAAATTTAAAAAGAGTTTTTGCATTTATGATATTTTTAAACAATATAAAAAAAGGAGGTGGTACTAAATTTATTTTTCAAAATTTAACAATAAAACCAAAAGCTGGTGATTTTTATATTTGGCCTGCAGGTTGGACTCATTTACATCAAGGGGTAAATGCACCTAAAGAAAATAAATACATTATAACTGGATGGGTGGATTTTATCTAACACAATGAAAAAAAACATAAGACCAACTAATTTAAAACTACATAATTTTTTAGATGAAACATTTATACATGGTGTATATATACCTGAATATGTTTGTGACAATTTAATTGATTATTTTGAACAAAATTCTTTAAAACAAAAAAATGGAAGAGTTTACAGTAACGGCACAAGTAAGGGTAAAGAAAAATTTAAATTTAAAAAAAGCAAAGATATATATTTAAATCCTTTTGAAAATGTTGAAGACGAAAAAGATTTATCAGAATACTTACAATACTTAAATATGGCAATACAAGAATATGAACATAAGTATGATAGAGTTAGATACCTAGAAAGATACACATTAAAAAGTGGTTGTAATATACAGAAATATAAACCTAAAGATGGTTTTTATGAATGGCATGCTGAAAGAGGCGGTATTAATACGCAAGATAGGTGTTTAGTTTGGATGACTTATTTAAATGATGTGCCTAAGGGAGGTACAGAATTTATGTATCAAAAATTAACTGTACCTGCAAAAAAAGGATTAACTTTAATATGGCCTTCAGATTGGACCCACACTCATAAAGGTCAAGTAAGCAATAAACATACGAAATATATAATTACAGGTTGGTTCAATTATTTAAAATGATTGTTATTTTTTTTAAAAATGCTATAAAAAATATTTTAACAGAAAGTTATGCAAGCTAGTAATTATTTTTCAACAACATTTTGGTTTGACTACAAACCTGAGTTTTTAGATTCTTTAAATAACGAATCTAACAAATATATTAAAGATGCTAAAAAATCTAAAAAAGAATACATAAAAAAATATGGTGATTTTGGAACAAGCTATCACTCAACTTCTTTAATAAAAGATAATAAATTTTTAGATTTTAAAAAATATGTTGGTGAAAAATCTTTGCAATTTTTAGATGCACAAGGTTTTGATATGTCACATTATCAAGCTTCATTTTCAGAAATGTGGGTTCAAGAATTTGCAAAAAAAGGTGGTGGACATCACTCTGCACACATGCATTGGAATCAACATGTTTCTGGATTTTATTTTTTAAAATGTAGTGAAAAAACATCATACCCTATCTTTCATGACCCTAGAACAGGAGCGAGAGCTACTAAATTAAAAATGAAACCAGAACAAGGAATGATATGGCCTGTAGCAGAACAAGTAAAGTTTACACCTAAGCCAGGAACAATAATGATATTTCCTGGATATCTAGAACATGAATTTGCTTTAGATTTAGGTATAGAACCATTTAGGTTTATACATTGGAATATACAAGCAATTCCAAAAGAAATGGCTAGAGATGTTTAAAAAAAATAAATATACAGTAATCAAACAAGCAATATCAAAAGACCTAGCATCTTTTGTTGCAAATTATTTTAGTATTCAAAAACAAGTTTATGATACTTGTTTAAAAGAAAGATATATTTCACCTTTTGAAGATATGTTAGGTCGTTATGAAGGTAATAATCAACAAGTACCAAATACATATAGTCACTATTCTAATATTGCTATGGAAACTTTAATGTTAAAATGCCAACCACAAATGGAAAAAGCAACAGGTCTTAAATTATATCCAGCATACACGTATGCAAGAATATATAAAAAAGGTGATGTTTTAAAAAGACACAAAGATAGATTTAGTTGTGAGATATCTACAACTATGAATCTTGGTGGCGATGATTGGCCTATATATTTAGAGCCGTCAGGAGAAAGAGGTAAGAAAGGTGTTAGAGTAGATTTAAAACAAGGGGATATGTTAGTCTATTCTGGTTGCGAGTTAGAACATTGGAGAGAAAAATTTAAAGGCAACGAATGTGTGCAAGTTTTTTTACACTATAATAATGCTAAGACAAAGGGGGCTAAACAAAACATGTTTGATAAACGTCCGCATATAGGTCTACCCTCTTGGTTTAAAAAATAACAATCTGAAAACTTTTATAAATTATTTATCAGACCCTGTTTTAGCAACTCCAGAACAAAGAAAAAAAGAAATCTGGGACGTAGAAGGTAGATTAAAAAACGGTAATCAAACTTTTAAATTTGATATTCGACCCTTAAAAGAGGTCAATAATAGAGCTGAAAAAACAGGTTACTTTAAATCAAAATCTGATAAAATGGTGTTTGAAACTATTAATAAATGGGTCTTATTTGACACCGAAGAATTACACGAATATGTTAAATCTACTGACAGAAAAGATTTTAACATAGATGAATTGCTAGATAATTTATCTTGGAATTTAATAATTGATAAAGTAGAGTAGAATTATGCTACAAAAATTAGGATTTTTACCAGGATTCAATAAACAAGTTACCGAAACAGGTGCCGAAGGGCAATGGTTTGATGGTGATAATGTTCGTTTTAGATACGGTAGTCCTGAAAAAATAGGTGGTTGGAGTCAAAAAGGCACAAGTAAATTAACGGGTGCTGCAAGAGCAATACATCATTGGGAGAACAATGACTCTGTTAAATATGCTGCTATAGGGACCAATAGAATTTTATACGTTCTTCAAGGAGATATATATTATGACATTCATCCTATTCGGACAACTTTAACAGGAGCTGATTTTACAACGACTGCTTCATCAGCCACTGTCACTATTACATGCACCGGGGCCCATGGATTAGTAGAAGATGATATCGTTTTATTTGATAGTGTAACCGGTTTATCAGGTTCTACTTTTACCAATGCTTCGTTTGAAGATTTAAAATTTATGGTGTCGTCAGTTCCTACGGCTACTACATTTACAGTAACTATGACTACTGTAGAATCAGGAACACCTGTAACTAACGGTGGATCAGCTTCTGTTCTTTGTTATTACAACGTAGGTCCTTCTCAACAACTAGGCGGTTTTGGATGGGGAACTGCAAACTATGGCGGTCAAGCTACCGGTGCTGCAACTACAACACTAGCCTCAGGCATTAATGATACCGTTACTGACATTCCCTTAACTAGTTCTACTGCCTTTCCTTCTTCTGGAGAAATAAGAATTGGATCAGAAGATATTAGTTACACAGCTAATAATACAGGTACAGGAGTTTTAAGTGGAGGTGCAAGAGAAGTGAACGGCACAACTAAAGCAGCACACAGTGGTGGAGATACAGTTACAAATATTTCTGATTATGTTGCCTGGGGTGATGCCTCTACAGCAGATTTCACTATATCACCTGGTTTATGGGTTTTAGATAACTACGGTACAAAACTTATTGCATTAATTTATAATGGTCCTGTTTTTGAATGGGATGGGGCACCTACTAATGCTGTAAATACTAGAGCTACTATTCTACCAAACGCTCCTACAAAATCAAGACACATGATAGTTTCGACTCCAGATAGACACTTAGTATTTTTTGGAACTGAAACAACTATAGGTGATAGCAATACACAAGACGATATGTTTATTAGATTTTCAGATCAAGAAAATATTGATCAATCAGATTCTTATACTGTTACTGCAAATAATACTGCAGGTACACAAAGACTTGCTGACGGATCAAGAATTATGGGAGCTGTTAAAGGTAGGGATGCAATCTATGTCTGGACAGATACAGCATTGTTTTTAATGCAATTTGTTGGAGCACCTTTTACATTTTCTTTTCAACAAGTAGGAACTAACTGTGGGCTAATTGGTAAGAACGCAGCTGTTGAAATTGATGGTGCGTCCTACTGGATGTCTGAAAATGGTTTCTTTACATACGATGGTCAATTAAAATCTATGCCATGTTTAGTTGAAGATTTTGTTTTTGATAATTTAAACACAACAGCAAGAGATCTTATCAACGTCGGTTTAAATAACTTATTTGGAGAAGTGACTTGGTTTTATTGTAGTGGTGCATCATTAGTTATTAACAGACAAGTTACATATAACTATTTAGACTCATCAGTAAAACAGCCTATATGGACTACTGGATCTTTAGCACGAACTGCTTGGGTAGATTCTTCAGTATTTAATTTACCTAACGCAACCTACTACACAACTAGTGACAACTCTTCTTACGACGTAATTGGTAACACAGACGGAATTACTATATACTATGAACAGGAAACGGGGACCGATCAAGTTGATGCTGGTGGAGTTATTACTCCAATACTTGCTAACATTGTTTCGGGTGATTTTGATATTACCCAACGTAGAAGTAGCACAGGACAAACTGTAGGAATGCCTGATATTAGAGGTGACGGAGAATTTATAATGAGAATTAGTAGATTTATACCAGATTTTATTGAGCAAACAGGAAACACAGCAGTTAAATTTAAAACAAGAATTTATCCAAATAGCACACAGGTTACAAATAGCTTTACTTGTGACTCTTCTACGACTAAAAAAGACGTACGTGTAAGAGCTAGACAAGTAGCCTTAGAAGTTGCCAATACTGCTGTTGGAGAAGATTGGAAATTAGGAACATTTAGATTGGATATACATCCAGGAGGAAGAAGATAATGAAATACGACGTACAAGGTGGGGTAAAAAATTATTTAGGAAAACAAAAAGAAGTTACGGCTCCTTTAAAATGGAAGTCTAGCCCAAACCATCCTGAAACAGAATTAGCATATATTACAAAAGCCGAAAAAGATTTACTTGTTAAAAAAGATTTACATGGTTCATTAAAAGGTGGTGTTAACAAAGGACCATCGGGCATCATGAGTTTAAATGGATATGGATCAAAAGATTCTTCCGGTAATGAAGTTGGTATGTCTGGTGCAGCAACTAGTGCTGCTGAATCAGGTCGAAACACATCTGATACATTAGCTGAAGGAGCATCAGGTCAAGACGTACAAGATTATAGAAGTGCTCTTATTGCAGCAGGTGGTGGACAAAGAGTCAACCCAGGTTTTTTTGATAGTAGAAATACTGTCTCTCCTGAAGAATTAAGATTAGCTAGACAGTATAACCCTGAAGCTTTTGGAGAAACAAGAGGTAGCGGTCTTATGGGTCTTATTAGAGGTGGGGGATTTATTGGAAATGCCATAAGAGGTTTAGGCCAGAGATTTGGTTTAGGAAAAAAATATAACGAACCAACTTATGATATGCGTGGTTTAGTTAGTGAAAATCCAGAATATTATAATGACCTTGATAATGAATTAATGTTATCAACTACACCAGAGAGTAATGAAACAAGCAAGGTACCAATATCTAATACTTTTGTTAGACCATTAGACCAAAGAATGACTGCAGGTGTAGTAGAAGGTCCTTACAGAAGTATGTATGATTATTTAGAATACAATGATACTTTTAATAGACCACAAAGAGATCCAATAACTTTTCAACCAAGCTATTCAAATGTAAATATGGCAGATGGTATTGTAAATACTGATGCCTTTATTTCTACTGATGGTTTAGGATTTTACGATGGCTAAAATTATACAATCATTAACTAGAGCTACAGAAGAGTATGAACAAAGAACGTTTCAATCTTTGGTTAGAGATTTGGACTCAGTAATTAAAAAATTAAATACCTCTTTTCAAGAAGAAGTAAAACAGGAAATAGAAGCTAAAAGTTTCTTTTTAGAATAATGGCAGTATCAAATTTATACAAATTTGTTGGCATAGACAATGACACAAGTGGTGGTGCGCTTACACCCTTAGGAAGTGGCAATCCTTTGGTTAGTGAAACCTATATTATTAAATCCATTCTTGTCACATCTGCAGGCACACCTACTGTAACTGTTACTAATAATAGTATTACAGCCATAAAATCTACACAATTAACAGCTAACACAACAAAAGAATTACTAACCCAACCGCTAATAGTAGAAGGTGGTAAAACCTTTACAGTGCAAGCAAGCACTGCTGATTCGTTCGATATAGCTATTAGCTATTTAAACATTAAAAAAGGAGAAATAGACTAATGGAAATAAAAGAAGCTAAAGTAGAAACTATTTACAGACACAAGCAAACAGGTGAACTTTTTAAGGAAAGAAAAGACTGGGAAAGCAAGGGTTTTAAAAATGAAGACATGGCACAGGACGTAAAAGTTATCATGCCGCCTCTTGATTTGTTGTCAAAAACCAAGTAAACATAGGAATTAAGGTAAATTTATGGCAATATCTAGAATGCAAGAACCCCAACAAATACAATCAGGAATAGGTTCCTTACAAGATCCTAGACAAGGTTATTTTTTAGGTAAACTTGTAAAGAAAGCTGGTCGTGCTGTGAAGAAAATTACTAAAAGTCCTTTAGGTAAGATGGCCATACTTGGCGGTCTTGGTATGTATGCCGGAGGTTTAGGTCCATTCTCAGGTGGTAAATTTGGTGCAGGTTTTTTAAGAGGAACAGGAGGTAATTTACTTTCTGGACTAAGAAGTAAAACAGGTTTTTTAGGTAATGTTGGAAACATGTTTAGAGTTGATGGAAAAAAAGAAAATGATTTTAGCATGGGTAGAATGCTAGCCGGTGGCCTAGGTGCTACAGCAATCGCAGCTCCATTCTTAATGGGTGGTGACGAAGAAGTAGAAGAAGATGTAGAAGTTATGGACCCAGCATATCAAACACAAAGAGCAAAAGATTACTATAGTCAAACAGGCACTAAGGGTGCTGGTTTAGATTTTATGCCACAGAAAAAATATGTAATGCAAAATTTTTACGCAGCTGACGGTGGTCGTGCTATGTTAAACATGGGTGGTGGTGCAGGAGAAGCACAAGCCGAACAAATGTTAATGATGGAATATGTTAAGTACAAAAACAAAGGTGGTAACTTATCTTTTGAACAATTTGTAAAAGCAGTATTACAATCACAGCAAGCACCAGAAGGTGCAGGTATGGAGCAACCACAAGCAGTCGCTATGGCGGCCGATGGTGGGTTAATGACCGAGGTACCGGGGTACGGCAAAGAACCTGGCACTAATCAATTTGACTATCCTAGTGGTGGAGAAGAAGTTAGAGCAGGTTACGCTGGTGGACAATTAGTAGGTCCTAGTGGTGATGGTTCAAGACCTGGTTATGCAGGTGAGTCCGATATTGGAATTTTAGACGTAATAAAATCTTTTCCTAGTGCAGTTGGACAAATATTTTCTGGAAAAACTGAAAATATGTTAGGAGATAACCAAGAAGAAAAAAATAAATTTATGGTGCAAGACATGTTTCCAGATATGGATGAGGAAACACTTTCTATGATCGTAGATATGAAAAATAGAGGAGCAGGAGTAGACGAAATTTCTACTATAACTGGTCAAGATCCTAAAATTATAACTAGTATGTTAAGTATATTAACTATGAAAGCCTATGGCGGAAGAATAGGTAAACAAGAAGGTGGGATCATGGCGACTGATGAAGCATCAGAAATGATTGACATGGGTGGCATGGAAAAAGATTATAGAAACGAAGGTGGTTTTGTAGCAATGGGTGGCAAAGAAAGAGCTGATGATGTACCCGCAAGACTATCTAAAAATGAGTTTGTATTTACAGCAGATGCTGTTAGAAATGCAGGAGGCGGCGATATAGATAAAGGCGCTGAAGTAATGGAAAATTTAATGAACAACTTAGAGCAGGGCGGTGAGGTTTCTGAAGAGTCACAAGGTTTAGAAGGCGCACAAGCAATGTATAATCAACAACAAATGTTACAGTCGAGGGTAATATAATGGCAGTATCAGATTTCTTAGAACCGGCAGTAAAAGATTACGCAGAACAAGCAAAAGCTGTATATTCTGCACCAATAGATACATCGCAATTTACGGGACGTGGTTTTGTAGCAGGTGAAGATCCTTTACAGACGCAAGCCATTAACATGGCACAACAAGGTGTCGGATCTTATCAACCTTTTTTAACTGCAGCACAACAAGCACAACAACAAGGAGCCGCAGCTCTTGGACAATCAGCAGCCTCTATAGGTGGACTAGGTGCTTTTCAAACTGCAGCAGGAAACATTGCACAAGGTGCGGCAGGTATGACAGGGCCACAAGCTTATCAACCTTTTATGTCTCCGTATCAATCACAAGTTATTGACGCAACTTTATCTGAGTACGACAAACAAGGTGCAGCAGGTTCACAAGCTATCAAAGATCAAGCTGTTGCTTCTGGTAATTTTGGTGGTGGTAGAGAAGGAGCAATGTTAGGTCAGTATGAATCAGATAGATTAGCAGACAGAGCAGCATTACAAGGATCAATGTTACAACAAGGATTTAATCAAGCTAATCAATTAGCACAACAAAATTTTCAAAACCAAGGTAATTTATTTGGTATGCAACAAGGATTGTTCGGGCAACAGGGACAGATGGGTACAGCACAACAAGGATTAGCTGGTGCATACGGAAACCAAATGAACCAACAGTTTGGTCTATCTGATTTTAGTAGAACAGGTATGGGTCAAGACGTTTCTGCATTAGGTTCTCTTGGTGCAATGAGACAAGGTTTATCACAAGCTCAACTATCTGCGGATGCGCAAGCAGCACAGACTGGAGCGTATGAACCTTACGGAAGATTATCACAATACGGTAATACATTAACTGGTTTAATGGGTGGTGTATCAGGACAACAATATCAAGATCCAAGAACATCTAATCCATTCCAAACAGCATTAGGTACGGCCACAGGTCTTGCTGGATTGTACGGAAAAATATTTAGGTAATTAATTATGGCTAAAGATACAAGGAAATCTATATTTCAAAAAGCTAAAGAATATGGTGGTGGCCTGCCTTACAAATTAGGTTCAGGAGCAATGACTGGGACTACTATTTTTGAATTAGGGAAACACTTACTTGGTTTAAAAGATGGTGGAAGAGTTAAAGGTTGTGGAATAGCTAAACGTGGATTTGGCAAAGCTATGAAAAGGAAAAAATAATGAGACCATTAAATAGACCTATGTTTAGATACGGTGGCCCTATTAAAGAAGGGGTTATGGATGGTATTAGAGAACCAAGAAAAAATGGTGGGTCTATGTCACAACTAGTTCAACCAAGTGGGACAGGCATGAGACCTGGTTACAAAGGTAAATCTAGATTGTTAAGTTTTATTCCTGGTTTTTCTCAAGTAGCTCAATCTACTAAAGGTATTATACCTAGAATTTTTAATAAAATTAAACCAACATTTAAAATGCAACCTGGAAAAATTACACAAAATAAAACTGTAATTGGAAATAAACCGGACGGTACTCCTATCTTTGGTTATTCAGGCACTGGACAAAAATATGCATCTCAAACAATGCCACCAGTTCCTTTTTCTCAAAGAGCAAGCGCTTTTGTAAAAGAAAACCCTTATTTTACTGGAGCAGTAGCTCCATTTGCACTTAGCACGACTGCAGCAGTAGCACCTCCTGTAGCTAAAGGAATAGGCAGCATTGCAAAAGCAACAGGGATGCAGTTAGCAGACCTTGCTGTACCTGATTTTATATTTGATCAAGATCAATATTTTAAAGATAAAGAAGAAGCTAAAATAAAAAAAGAATTAGAAGCATCTGAACTAACAGCTCAAGAGAAAAAAATTAAAGAGTTAGAAGCATTGTTAGCTGGAGGAAATAAACCTGATTTATCTACTAAATCTGCAGAAGAATTAAGAGCAGATAAGATAGCTAAGTATAGAGACATTGTAGATATTAAAGGCATGAATAAAGATGCTGCATATAATTCTTTAATTGCAGCCAGCCAAGCTATTAATGAGTCTGGAGATTTCAAAGGCGATATTAAATCTGGTAAATTAATTAATCAAATTATTCAAGCAACTAGTAAACAGTTTGACAAACCTAAACAAACTAAAGATGCTATTGATACATTAATATTAAAAGGTGAGATTGAAGCAGATATTGCTGCAGGTAAACCAAGTACATATTTAAAAGCTGCACAAGATATGGTTGCAACAGGTGCTGCTAAAAATATTACTGAAGCTATGAAGACATTAACTAAATCAGAAAACAGTATGTCTGCAACGTTAGCTGCTGTTCTTTCGAAAGGTCAAAGATTAGATGATAAATTAGTTGGAGTTGCTTACAGAGAAGAAACAGGAAAAATTCCAGCAGGTTCTGTTAAGTTAAGCGAAGTTAATGAATGGAAGGAAGACAATGCAGGTAAAACTGAAGTAGATTATGTTAAAGAACTTTTAACAAAAACTGAAATAGCGCCTGGAGATTATGTAATTGGAGAAAGAGTTGTAACTGTAGATGAGGACAAAACTGTCAGCTTCTTTTATTAGGAGGTTAAATGCTTAGTTTATCACAACTAGAATCAAACACTAGATCATCAAGAGGAAATAAAATAGGGACAATAGAGTCTATGTTAGCGGGTGTAGCGTCTGGTCTTATTGCTATACCAAAAGGTTTTTTTTCATTAGGTGCAAGTCTTATGGACCTTGGTGTCAACAGTGGTAAAGCTGCTGCAGTAGAACAATGGTTTGACGATCTTACAGAATTTGACGAGAAAGCAGAAGCAACAGCTGCCGGTAAAATTACAGAAGCATTAGTTAACATTGGTATACCAGGTGGTCTTGCATTTAAATCTGCTAGTGGTTTAGCAAAAGCCTCTATGCTTGCAGGTAGAAATAATAAATATGTAAAATTAAATAATCCAAGTCTTGTTGGTGCAGCTGATGAAGCATTAGAGCTTACTGCTAAAGGTAAAACAAGACAGTTTGTAGCCGGTGCGTTAGGTGGTGGTGCAGCAGAAGGTGTGTTTGTTGGTGACGCAGAAAAAATAGGTACGTTTGGAGACCTTATTGGTGGACCCACAGCAATAGATAGAAGTCAAACAGATCCAGATGCAACAAGAGAAATATTAAACAGAATTAAATTTGGTACAGAGGGTGCATTATTTACAGGTATCCTAAGTGGGACAGGTAAAGTTATTAAAAAAATAACAAACAGGAACAAGGGATTAGACACAGCTAACTCACAATTAGATAGATGGATTGATACTGTTGCCTCAAAATTTAGAGCACGTAGTGGTAAGACACAAGAATTTTTTGATATAGAAAGACAATCGATTGGAGCACAAGCAGCTGATGCGAACGTTGCAAGAAACTTATCCAGAGATTTAGATGTAGATGTCGACAAACTATTTCCACCTATGCGTACTGTATTTAACAAACAAAATGCAAAAGAAAGATCTGCATTTTTAGGTGATGTAAACGATGCGTTAGTGTCTGGTAGTCCTGAGCTTAGAAGAGAAGGACAGAGAAGAGTTTTAAATGCAGAAGGTAGAAAATTATTTGACGATAGTATTTATAGTAGACAAGGAGCGTCTGCTGACGCTGAAGATTTATTTATACAAAGAATTAAAAAACAAGACTTAGATAAATATACCGAAATGGTTGACAGTAATAGAATGATAGCAGATTTTGGTGAAATAGATGCAGCAGCTAAACAAAGAGTAATTGAAGGCATTAAAAAGTTTGCACCTAATGCAGAAAAAGCTGCTGAGTTAGAAAAATCTATTCTTGGAGGTTTATCAGTTATGAGAAGTAAATGGGCTAATTTGTTTACTAAATTAGGTGGATCATTAGATGATGCAGATTTGCAATCTTTTAAATCATTATTTGGAAATAAATTTAAAAACTATTTAGGTTCTACTTACGACATCTTTCAAGACAGAAGTATTTTACCATGGATGAGATACAAGCCTGCGGCACAAGCAATTGATAACGCTAAAGATTTATTTAAAGCTAGTGCAAGAGAAGCGGGTAAAGACTTGTCCGATTTAGAAGCAGAGCAGATAGTAAACAACGTATTAAAAACTTCTGGGTTACCTAAAGGTTTAAGAATGGACAAACCTTCTGATGCATTATTTAATATACCGGACTTCTTTGTGAATAGAACAGCGTTAGATGATGCAGTCAAACGTGGTGGTGTTGCTAGAATATCTATTAGAGATGTAGCATCGGAAGCAGATCAAAAAGTATTTAATGATTTGTTTGGTAAACAAAAAAATCCTATGCAAACAATGATAGGTGGTATGGCTAAACTATCTTTAATCACACGTCGTAATTTATTCTATGATGATTTAATTAAAAAGAATGACGAGGTAAGTGAGGTATGGAGAAATGCAACAGATAAAAATTCTGTATCACAACCTATGTTTGCTAGATCAGAAGCAGAAGCAAGAGCTTTTTTTGGAGATGACTTTCAAAGAATAGCAGTCATTGACCCTGCACAAACTTTAAACGTAAACATTGCATCAGGTGCAAGCAATCCTTTTGGTGATGTTGCAAAACCTATGTTTGCTAGAAAAGGTGTGGCAGAAGCTTTAGAGAAAACATCTTTAACTACACAGAGTCCAGGTATACTTGGTAGACTATATGAAAGTTTAGTATTGTATCCTAAAGCTACATCACAAATAGCTAAAACAATTTTATCACCAGTTACACACTTACGTAACTTTGTAAGTGCTGGAGCTTTTGCTGCAGCAAACGGTATCTTACCAGCAGCAGACCCTGCTGCAATTAAACAAGCATACCAAGCATTACAAACAGGACTAAAAGGTACAAGACAACAGAATGATTTGTACCAAGAACTACTAGAGCTTGGTGTTGTGAACTCTAACGTAAGACTTGGAGATTTATCTCGACTATTGCAGGACGTAAACTTTGGTGAGACTATGACGTCTGACAAAGGTATGAGATTATTATTAAAACCATTATCAAAATTAAAATCCGTATCACAAGATTTGTACACAGCTGAAGATGACTTTTGGAAAATATATT
>Ga0208899_1001060_pt1 | contig 19763 bp, 10 predicted proteins | sample VirMetDEL_Nov_24_FD_184518 | JGI IMG/M metagenome (GOLD analysis project Ga0208899, IMG submission 184518) | Aqueous microbial communities from the Delaware River and Bay under freshwater to marine salinity gradient to study organic matter... | ecosystem: Environmental > Aquatic > Marine >... | reverse complement strand
ACAGTGAGCGGTACTGATTACCCATTGACAATTACTACAGTTTCAAATTCGGCGGGCGGAGCTGAAAAAGAATCAATTAATTCAATTAAAGCAAATGCTCCGATATCCTTTGCAACTCAACAAAGATTAGTTACTGCAGAGGATTATAAAGCACTTATACTTTCTCGATATTCATCTACTGTACAAGATGCAACAGCTTGGGGTGGAAATGATAATGTGCCTCCTGTATATGGACGCGTATATGTTTCTCTAAAATTTATAGAAGGATTGACTAGCGATAATCAGACTACTGTCAAAAATTCGATTCAATCACAACTCTCGGCTAATCTTGGAATTATGTCGATCGACACAGTTTTTGAAGATCCTATTGATACATTTTTAGAGTTAACAACAAGATTTAATTTTGATCCTGATTTGAGTGGAATAACAGTAGAAGCTCAACAAGTAAATATTCAGAATACGATTAATAATTATTTTTCTACTAATTTAAGTACATTTGATGCAGTATTTAGAAGATCTACTCTGCTCGCCACTATCGATGCTTTATCGCCGGCGATATTAAACTCTACTATGACTGTTAAGATTCAACAAAGATTTACTCCGACGCTTAATTCGGCACTGAATTACAATATCAACTTTCCGGTAGTGTTATCTTCTCCAAGTTCTACCGAATATATTATAACTACTTCGGTATTTACTTTAGCGACTGGCGAAACTGTTTTTGGTAGAAATAGATTAAACAGTACAATATTAGAATTAGTAGACACGACGAGCGGAAGTGTTATTGTTGATAATGCTGGATCTTATGCACAAAGTACTGGTGTTGTAAGTTTTGTCGGTGTTAATATATCTTCACATGTCGGCGACAGCGTTAAAGTAACAAGCACTCCAGGGAATCAAAGTACGATTCGTCCTTTGAGAAATTATATTATAACCATTGATTCAAATCGGTCGACTTCAATTGGTGTTCTCGACTATCAAAATACTGCTACAACGTTATAAAAATGACTCATGTAATAAATGATAGAAATCGACGTAATATTACGCTCTTTACTTCTAAAACCGGTGAAGTGCTTCCTAGTTACTATGAGCAAGATAATCCTAAACTTATACAGCTACTTGATGAATACTATAATTTTTTAGATAGTTCTGGTAGACAAAGTTTTTCAAATATTATTTCAGAAATACATTATGCTCGAGATATCTCGGAAACTGATTTAGACTATCTTGATGAATTAATTGGTGAAATAGGTAATGGTTTAACTGCATCATCATTCTTTGCTCAACCAAGATTGATGGCAAAACTTCTTTCTCGTTTTTATCAAGTAAAGGGTACAGTAGTTTCAGCAGAAGGATTTTTCAGAGGATTCTTTAATCAAGAAGCTTCTATAGAATATCCTAAAAACAACATATTCATTGTAAATGAATCTCTAATAGGATACGAATCTCAAAAATTTATTCAAGACAATCGCCGGTATCAGATTTTCTCTATACTACTCAAAGTTGGCCTAGCGACAGCCGAATACGAGACACTTTATAAGAAGTTTGTGCATCCAGCTGGATGGTTTTTTGCCGGTGAAGTTGTCTCTGAAACTGAAGCGCTTATACCAATATCTGCAGTTGGAGATGAAGCTGCTGATGATCTATTTAGAACTTTGGTTTCGAGTACATCTATTCCAATTGAACCAGTTGAAGATACTGTAAGTAATCGTGAAGCTATGACTTTCTTAGTTGATTCATCCGATGGAACTACTTTAAGAGTTACTGATTTTGTCACAGTCAATGATTTCGCGGGCGATTCTGTTGGAATTATCGATAGATTCTATCCAACTATTATAGATCTTATAACACCGAATTCATTCACTTTCGATGATAGTTCGAACACAGCTGGACCTGACATGTCAATGACATACGAAACAACAGAAAATGACATGTTTACTAGATATCTTGCGGATATTACTGATTCGTCGATATAAATAAAGTAAAATAAACAAGAGTGAAATATGACTAGACAAAACATTGCAACAGGCGCGGTAGCGAACGACGGAACTGGCGATACGCTTAGGGCTGCTGCAACAAAAATTAATGACAATTTTGTAGAACTTTATCAACATCTTGGTAATGATAGTAATGTCTTATCAAGTTACATAGTAATTGATTCAGACGCAATTGTTTTTGAAGGATACACACCAGATGCAAATGAAACATTTTTAAAAGCATCGAATGTCTCTACAGATAGAACAATTACTCTTCCAGATTTGACTGGTACTATTGTTTTAGATCAAGGATCTCAGACTCTTACTAGTAAGACACTTAACAGTCCTCAAATTAATTCGCCGAAAATTGGTACTGGTCTTTTTGATTCAAACGGAAATGAAGTAATTACGCTAGTCGGAGTTGCGGGAGCTACAGAGCAGGTTCAATTTACAAATGCTACTAACAGTTCTGTAGACCATCCATCAATTACAGTAACAGGACCTTCTTCAAACATTAACTTAGAAATAACCGGAAAAGGAACTGGTTCAGTTAATATTTCGAAAGCTGCCTATACTTCGGTTGAAGTTACTACATCTACTACTGCTTCAGCTGCTGCGTCATATATTATATTAAATGGAACTGGCGTAATAAATGTAGGTTTACAGAATGGAACAACTGTCGGTGAATATAAAGTTTTTACTAATAAGTCGACTTCACTAGCAAATGTTTTTCCTTCAAGTTTTGCAGTTAATGGTAAGACATATGTTCAGCTTGAAGCTAACCACGGATCCGTACAACTTATATGGGATGGCAGCGACTGGTTTATTGCTGGTGCTAGCAGAAGTCCGGTTACTTTCTAATGGCAACTAGCGTAAGAAACGAAATGAAAAAAACAACGGAAATTGATAGTATAAGAGATAAAACATGGTAGCAATAGCAACAGATCCTCTCAAAAGACAATTTACTAATTTACTGTTAAGTGAAGTAGAATCTATTACTGATAGTAACGAGTACTACATCGGAATTGGTAAGTCTGACGTATGGGATAGTTCAGATACTGTCGTTACGCCTTTGCGCACTCTGAAAGAAGAAAGAGAAGCGCGGAATAATCTCCAAGCAGTGAAAAAAGTAACAGCAAGTTCATTCGTAATTCCACGGTATAATTGGTCATCGGGAACAATATACTCATCGTGGAGCGATGCTTCTGTTGGAATTCCTACAAATTCTTACTATGTATTGACAGAAGACAATGAAGTTTATATTTGTTTACAGCAAGGTAAAAATGCGGCCGGAGTAGTAAATGCTTCGACCATTAAACCTAGTTATACTACTGCAGGAGTATCAGAGGTCAGAGCTTTTACTACAGCAGACGGGTATATTTGGAAGTTTTTATATCCTATTGCAACATCTAACGCAACTAACTTTCTTTCTTCAAATTTTGTACCGGTCGAAGACATTACAATTGATTCTGCTTCGGCAAATTTGTTTCAGCTACAACAATTAAATATTCAAAACACAGCAGTCGGTGGTCAAATCCTAGGTGTTGAAATTGTTTCGGGTGGATCTGGCTATTCATCTGCTCCGACTATTACTTTTAATGGTGATGGAACTGGAGCTGCTGCAACAGCAACAATTAGTGGTGGCGTAGTCGTAAAAGTTGAAATGAATAATGATTCAGCTGCGTTTGGAAGAGGATATAATTTTGCTGGAGCAAAAGTTTCAAGTGGAACAGCACAATTAAGACCAATTATTGGTCCATCTATAGGAATAGGTAAAAGCGCAACTCGCGATCTTAAATCTTCTTCTGTAATGTTTAATATGAAACCGGATGGTGCCGAAGGCGGCAACTTCCAAATTACGAATGATTTTAGACAAATTGTTCTTATGAAAAATCTAGATTATACAGATAGTGCATCGAGTGGTGGAAGGTTTACTGGAGCATCATCAAAAGTTGGCCGCTTCATGACACTTACTGGCACAATCGCTGCATCCGGGCTTGTTGTCGACGAATTAATCACCGGCGGAACTTCTGGAACAACTGCATATGTTACTGAGCTCGATAGCTCAAGCGGAAATATAGTATATTTCCATCAGAATTTAAATAACGTAGCTGGAAAATTTACTGATGGCGAATCAATCACTGGTAACGGTGTCGGTTCAGCCACTATCGATTCCGGTGATAAATATAATGCAGTAGATCAATTTAGTGGAGATGTTCTGTATATCGAAAACAGAGCGAGCGTGGTAAGATCTGCCTCACAAACAGAAGATATTAAAGTTATTATTACGGTGTAAAGAATGGCAACAAATTTAACTGGTACAACATTTGCGTCAATATATAAAGACGATTTTTCTGATAGTGCTAACTATCATAGGATTCTCTTTAATGCTGGTCGAGCTCTACAAGCAAGAGAGCTCAATCAAATGCAATCTATCATACAAAAAGAAATTGAACATTTTGGTTCGAACGTATTTGTTGAAGGTGGAGTCGTAGTACCGGGTGGTATTACATGTAATAATAGACTCGAGTTTATCAAGCTAGCTACAGGTCAATTGCCTTCCGACTATCTTACAACTGTTGTTGGGCAAACGTTTACAGTTCAAGCACCAGATGCTGCTCTTCAAGTAAAAGTTATTAGAGTAGTTCCAGCTACTGGAAGTGATCCTGATACATTATATGTAGAATATATTTCGACGACTGCTGGAACTTCTGGAGCTTCAACAATTCGAGTTGGAGCTTCGCAAATTCTTTCTGATGGTTCTGTGTCAATGACAACTGCTTCTTCAGATGTTTCAGGTCGTGGTACAGAAATAAATGTAGGAAGCGGAGTTTACTTTGTACAAGGACACTTTGTTTTTACAGAAAAGCAAAGTTTAATCATTAGCAAATACACCAGCAATCCAACTTTGCAGGTTGGATTTAAGATTAGTGAACAAGTTATCACTGCAACCGATAATTCGGCTCTCTATGATAACCAGGGTGCTACACCAAATGTTGCTTCACCGGGTGCAGATAGATATCGCATCACTTTAACTCTAAGTAAGAAATCTGATATATTAGCTGCCGAAAACTTTGTTTATCTTTGCAAAGTGACATCTGGTTCGATATCCGATGAAGTTAGAGTAGATAATTCGTATAACGAAATTAATAATGTTCTTGCGCTACGTACAAAAGAAGAATCAGGAAATTATATCGTTAAACCATTTAACGCTAATTTTGATACTTATGATTCTGCAAATCTTCTTTTAAAGGTTACAGACGGCATAGTATATGTTGATGGCTATAGATTAGAAGTTGGTGCTTCAGAAATTGTAGTACCGAAAGCTCAAGATACTATTTCTCTCGATAACGAAATTGTTATTGCAAGCTTTGGAAACTTCATCAAAGGCGATATTGACGATAATAAAGGCCTTCCGAATATTAACACATTTGAAAAATTAAATTTGAGAAGTGCTGTTAATCACGGTGGTAGTACAATCGGTACTGCTCGTGTTAGACATGTTGAAGAAGATAACGGAACGAGTTATAAGTTCTATCTCTTTGATATTCGAATGAATACGGGCCAATCATTCTCGTTAACTCGCTCAATTGGAACAAGCGGCAGTAATTATTTCAATGTTACACTCGAGGGTGGTGCAGCTATTCTGAAGAATACTTCAAACAATAGTCTTCTTTTCCCTTTACCTAATACTAAGCCAACACAAACTGGAGTGACTATAGACGCAGTCACTGTACAGAAAAGAGTAACCTTTTCAACGAACGTGTCCGGAGTTGCTACCGCAGTTGCTATACCATCAGGATATGCAAGTTTTGCAAATACTAATCAGTGGATTTTTTCAGAAGTTGATAATTCTGTCGACACTAGTATCGTAGTTGATGCATCGGCTGGAACATCATTTAATGTGTCTGGAGGCAGATCTTCAGCCAACTACGAAGTATTAACTTTTGCAACAAAATCTTCTCCTTCTGCTCGAGCAAAAACTCTTACGAATACAACTATCACAAAAACTTGGCCCGCAGATGCTGAATCAGATGGTGCCGGCACACAATTTATCTCGCTAGATGAAGCAGATATTTTTGAATTTACGTCGATTAAGACTAATGATTCAAATGGTTCTGATATTTCTACAAACTTTTATAAAGATAACGGCCAAAGAGATAATTATTATGGCATCGGCCGACTAATTATTAAACCCGGAGTTACAATTTCTTCGGGAACAAATATATTTGCTCGATTTAAATATTTTGAGCATAATACTAACGGTGATTTCTTCGATATTACTTCATACTCAGCTGCTTCAGTTTCTTATGATAAAATACCAAGTCACACACTTAATGATGGAACAACTGTTTCATTGAGAGATGTTATCGACTTTAGACCAAAAGCTGTAAAATCTTCAAATGCTGGTGTAGCAAATATTAACTTTGACTCCGATGGTGCACTGATTGGTTCTGATCCGATTATTAATGCCCTACCAGCTAATACTGGAACGTTTAGCGCTGATGTGGTATATTACATGCCTCGAAGCGATAGATTGATAGCGTATGGATACACTATTCCGGGACAAAAATTCCCACCGGCCGGTGCTGCAAAAGTTATAACTGGTGTATCATCTATCAATCCAATTCTTCCTACTATTCCTGAAGGATCAATATCGCTATACGATATTCATCTAAATGCTTTTACTCTTAATGATTCCGATCTTACAACTACTTTGATTCCTGCAAAAAGATTTACAATGGCTGACATTGCTGATCTCGAGAATCGAGTAAATAATTTACAAGAATTGACAGCATTAAGTTTTCTCGAAGCGAATACATCAACATTAACTGTAATTGATTCGGCTGGGCTTGAAAGAACAAAAGCAGGATTTCTTGCAGATGGATTCAAAGATTATGCGTTTTCTGCTACAGGGAATCCTGAGTATAGAGCATCAATTGATGAAATTAATAATGTTTTAAGCCCAATTGCATTTCCTCGTAACACTAGAATATTCTTTGATTCAGATAACAGCACAACTATTCGTAAAGGTGATTTAGTTTTACTATCAATTGATAGTAATGAATCACACCTTAATCAAAATCTTGCAACAGAAGTAGAAAATATTAATCCGTTCACGGTTATAACAAATCTTGGCCATATAGAGCTTTCTCCAGCATCGGATGAATGGATTGAAACAGTCTACGCGCCAGATAATATTATTACAGGAAACAACGAATCAAATCGCATAAATCCATCTCCGGATATTGCTACAATTTGGCCGTGGTCAGAATCTGATCTAATCAACAACTGGACTGGAAATACGAACTTAGGAGTAGTTACAACTGGTGGATCAAGATTTAGAAGAGAGCTGATTGGTGATCGAGTTGTCGATGTAAGACTGATTCCTTTCATGAGATCTCGTATCATATTCTTCAAAGCAAACGGATTACGCGCAAACACAAAACACTTCTTGTTTTTAGGAACGTCAAACATATCTAATTACGCTAGAGAAGAGTCTACTTTTGAAAGACTTTCTACAAGATCAGAAAATGTTGGTGGAAATGTGTTCTCGAGCAACACAAGCCATCCAAATGGATCGACTGATCTAATTGCAGACGGTAATGGGGAAATTATAGGTTCTTTCCTCATTCCCGGAAGCCCATCGCTTCAATTTAGAACTGGAAGACATGATGTTACACTAACAGATGTCTCTAATGTGAATAATGACGCTCTTTCAAAAGCAGTAACTATCTTTACATCGACCGGAGTTCTTGTTACTCGTCAAAGAGATATCAGCTCTACTCGAATTCCACCGCCGCCGCCGCCGGTGATTGCGGATCCATTGGCGCAATCATTCTTTGTCTCGCAAGCAGAAAATCCTAATGGCATTTTCCTGACTAAAGTCGATGTTTTCTTTAATTCTAAAGAAGCTGATGGCGGACCACCGGTTCAACTTCAAGTTAGAGAACTTATTAATGGTACACCAGCTGGTTCGGCATTACCGGGTGCAGTAAAGTTCTTAAATGCAAGTCAAGTAAATATTCCGTCTAACCTGACAGATATATCTACAGTGAGAGCAACTCCTACTACCTTTGAGTTTGAAGAGCCAGTATACCTTACGCCACAAAGAAGTTATGCGATTGTTCTTTTAGCTAATTCCGTAGCATATAAAGTTTACGTGGCAAAAACATATGACTTTGTAATTGGATCTACTGAGCAAAGAGTCACAAAACAACCTACTCTTGGAAGTCTATTCTTATCGCAGAATAGTATTACATGGACACCTGATCAAGCACGTGATCTAATGTTTAATCTCTATAGAGCAAAATTCTCATCGTCTGGAGTTGCAGATTTTGATAACCTAGATACAGAGCTTCAACTCTTACCGAGTAATCCTATTCTAACTGATAGTGGAAGTACAACTTTAAGAGTCTATCACCAAGGTCATGGATTTATTAAAAATGATTATGTGTCGATTAGAGGTTTAGACTCGGCAACTTCTTATGCTGGTATCTTAGGATCTTCGATTATGGGATCTAGGCAAATTGTAAATGTCGACTGGACCGGTTACACTATTACTGCAGATTCTTCTGCAACTGGGTCATTAAGTGTAGGCGGAAATGGTGTGATTGCTTCTCAAAATGCTATGTACGATGCGTTTATTCCACAAGTTCAAACACTAGTAATAGATGATACTTCAATATCTGCTTCAATCAAGAAGACTACTGGATCATCATTTGCTAATGGAAGAAATACTGGAACAAGTGGAGCTTACTCGAAAGATGCTAGTTATTCAACAATTACATTGAATGATATTAACTTCAATAGTGCACCAAAAGTTATTGCAACAAAAACAAATCAAAATTTATCTTCTCTAAGCGGTAATAAATCTTTAGACTTGAGGATAAATTTAGCAACAACTGACACAAAAGTATCACCCATTGTTGATATGCAAAGAGGATCAATCTCGACATTTGAAAATATAATTGATAATCAAGATTCATCTTCTACGACTTTGGCCAATGTTCCACTATCGATTGTTTTAGAAACAAGTAGTACTGGTGGCACAAGCGCTGCAAAGCATGTCACAAAGCCAGTGATTCTTGAAGAACCCGCTGTCGGATTAAAAATTGTATTTGCTGCGAACAGGCCTTCTGTTTCTAATTTCGAAGTATATTACAAAACAGCAACTTCGGATGAAAACTTAAATGATATTGGATATATCCAAGTTTCTGAGACATCAAACAATCCGGCCGATGAAAATACTGCGGTATTCCGGCAGTATGAATATTTAGCTGGTGGTCAAGGCGGTAACTTGAATTCATTTACACAATTCCAAGTGAAGATTGTAATGACTTCTTCAAATACTTCGAAGCCACCGAAAATCAAAGATTTAAGAACAATAGCGTTGGTAACATAATGAGTAAACATGTTAAAGTGAAAGGCAATCCGAATTTTGTCCGTGATAAAAATTCAGGAGCTATCTTAAATATAAATAGTAATGAAATGTCACAGGCAAGATCCAGAAAAAACATTTGGCGGCAACAGCAAGAAGAGTTGATAACTCTTAAAAGCGATGTTGCGTATATGAAAGACATGATGGAAAAGTTATTAGAGGAAAGAAAATAAATGGCAATACCACCAATTAATTTAACAGATCCATTTACTACTCTAGTAACTAGAACAAATGAGGTGATAACAGCAACAAATAATTCTGATTCATCTGTGGGTAGTGGTGGGCTTGCTAGTTTAACAACAGATGACAAGTCAAGCTTAGTCGCAGCTATTAATGAAATAGTAGCTTTTACATATGATTCTGATTTTGCTCGTGGTAGCAGTACACTGCGCACTGCCATCTTTGGCTTAGTAGATTCTTCATATCTTAAAGAAGATCAAATAAACACTACTTATCTTCGAAGCGAAATTAACGAAGCGTATCTTCAATCACAAATTGATTCTACTTATCTTAAAGGTCAGATTGATTCAAATTATCTTAAGTCACAAATTGATACCGAATACCTTCAAAGCGAAATCGATTCTACTTATCTTAAAGGTCAGATTGACTCTAGTTACTTAAGAACATCGTTTGATTCTGCATTTATTGCAACGATTCCGGGCTTACCAACACTCGGTAATTTTTCACTAGTAGAAGACAGTGGAGTTCTTTATATCAAGTATAACGGCGTTAATGTAGTATCAATACAATCCGACGGCGAAATCAAAACTGCTGATAACATCACAGCATTCACAACTCCATAATTATAACTCACAAAATTGTTACATAACATAAGAGAGCTCAATGCTCTCTTATGCGTATACGCAATAGTGTGTTTTCTTTGATTACTTCGAATCGAAAACCGTATAAATAGTATTGAAAGCTTTATCATATAAATAAAGAAAAATATATTTCAAGGTTATTCTATGGCACAGTACGAAGAAATTACAATCGATCAAGGTGCAGATGCAACAATCGAATTGCACATGGTTGAACAAGATGGCTCGGTAAAAGATCTATCAAATCACACTCTCACCGCCAAATTAAAGAAAACATATAATAGTGATAGTTCTGATACATTATCATTCGCGACGAGCTTTACCGATGTTCGTAACGGCATTGCTAGTATATCATTAACTAATGCTCAAACAGATTCTTTAAAAGCTGGTCGTTATGTTTACGATGTTGAACTTTCTTTTGTTGATAGTGATGGTGCAACAATTATTGAAAGAGTACTTGAAGGTAAGATTACGCTAACTCCTTCAGTGACAAGGTAGATATTTAATGGCTATTAGAGTTTCAACTGGACAAACAACAATGATATCTGCGTTGTTTGCTAGAGGACAAACCACACAGATTAAAAAAATTGTTGTAGGTCGGCCTATATCTTCGGCCGCTGTTGCCGCAGTATCAATTGATACTCTAGTAGGAGTTAACACTTCAGGAAAAACTCAAGGCTCATTACTGGTTTATAATGCCACTACTAACAATTTTGAAACTTCTACTACTTTGAATGATATAAATCAAGTAGTAGACGGAGGAACTTACTAGTGGCTGCAATAATAAAAATTAAAAGATCGACTGGTATCAGCGCTCCAAGTTCATTAAAAGCCGGCGAACTTGCATATTCTTACGGAACTGGTACTGACGCTGACGGTGGAGATCGTTTATATTATGGTCAAGGTGACAGTGATGGAGCTATTGATGCTACTAGCATAGTAGTAATCGGTGGAAAATATTTTGCAGATCTATTAGATCATACTCCCGGCACACTTACGGCTTCTTCAGCTATTATTGTTGATTCAGATCAAAAAATAAATCGATTATTAGTTAGTGATATCACAATTAATTCAAGTGGAATTGATTTAAGTAATGATAAGATTACTAATCTAGCTACTCCAACTGCAGATGCAGATGCAACTACAAAAGCTTATGTCGACACTCAAATAGGTGCTAATAGTGTAATCACAGTTAAAGCCGACAGTGGTTCTGACTTAGCTATTTCATTACTCGACTCAAGCTTATCAATTCTAGGTGGTACAAACATTGGATCAATTCTGGGTGATTCAAACACTGTTACTATCAATTTAGACTCTAGCGTTTATGGTCTTGCTGCTTTAACTGCAGACTCGTCTTCTATTACTAATATATCGGGTACTTCATTAAATTATTCTACAATTAATGCAACAACAGGTACTGTTAGCCAGCTATCATCTGATTCAGCTCATATCGGCGTTATTGATAACAATACGCTTAGAACGAATGCACTTGCTGCAGACTCTGGAACAATTACAACTTTAAATAGTACGGATTTAGTTAGTACTAATATTACAAGAACTAATACTACCGTAGCTGCAGGTACTTATGGATCTGCATCACTCGTACCGAGTCTTACTATTAATGCATCTGGATTTGTTGATAGTATTGGCACGGTGGCTGTAGCTGGAGTAACTTCAACCTCATATGATTCTGCAACCGGTGTATTTACAATTAATACAGCCGACGGTGGGGTATTTACAACAACTATCCATGACTCTGACGATAGAATTTCTGAGATAAGAAATGCTATTAGTGCTGCAGGAGATTTATCGTATAATTCATCTACAGGTGTATTTAGTTTTGATGTAGAGCAGGTTTATACAAAAGCAAACTTCGACTCAGACTTTAATACCGCAATCGATGAAGCGCTTCTTGGTGGAACAGGACTTGCGTATGATGCTGCAACAAATACTTTATCAATTGATAGTGCAGAATTAGAAAATTACTTTAAATCAGATATACGTGGATATCTTGCTTCTAGCACAGGACTCACTTATGATTCCACAGCTGGTTCATATTCAATAACAAACACTGGAGTAACTGCAGGGACTTATGGATCTGCATCTCTAGTACCGGTATTAACGATAAATGCTCAAGGACAAATAGATTCGGCAGGCACTTTATCAGTTGCTGGAGTTACAGGATTTGCTTGGGATTCCTCAACTTCTCAAGCAACTATTACAACTGCAGACGGCGGTTCATTCCCTGCAACTATTAATGGTTTCGGTGATAATCGAAGATTGTATTTTGGCGATGCTAATGAAGCATCGATACGACATACTATTGATGGTAAAACCATCCTTGAAATGGGTCCTTCTGAAATTGATATTGATGGTGGTGGTCATTTATTAATAAAAAATAGTGTTGGTGGTGCTAAAATTGCAGAATTTACTCCTTTTGCTGGAGTTGATTTATATCACGCTAGTGCGAAAAAATTCGCAACAACTGATTCTGGTATTGCTGTAGGAGGAAATATACTACCTCTAGCAGATTCTACGTATGATCTTGGTTCTCCAACTCGACGCTTTAAAGATCTCTACCTAAGCGGAAACTCTTTAGTTTTTGGTGGAATCGTGATGACAGACAGCAATGGGCAAGTAGCATTTAGATCTTCTACTACTAATAACGCTGTAGGAATTTCAACTCTTGACGATTCTTTCCAGCGCTCATCACTCGTGTCAGACACTTCGACAACTAATCAATTAATTTTACAACAAAGATTAGCGGGAACAGTTACTCGCACGAATGGAACACTTTATAACGATTCCGATGTTGTCAAGGGATTGCAGTATATTCCAACAACAACCGAAGGTAGCACAGAAACTACAATTTCGCTTGGTAGACAGAATGTTATATATGCTCATAACCAGACCGGCGGTGTTATTTATCGCGGTGACCTTGTTTTTGTCGATGGCACTGCTCACGGATCTCACCCTCGAGTTTCTTTAGCTCGAGCTAATTCTGCTAAAGAAAATGTAATTGGAATGGCGACAACAGACATTGTTGATAACGCTCACGGTTTTATTACAAGATTTGGCATAGTTGACAGCGTCAATACTGGTGGTCTAGCTGAAGGATCATCTGTGTTCTTATCTAAAGACTCTGCTGGTAAATACACATCAGTTGATGTAGATATAACCGATGGCTACCCATTTAAAATTGGTACTGTAGTTAAAGTTGATTCGAGTGCCGGTTCTATTTTAGTAGATCCTTATCATGAACACTTTGATCGTTTACGCATTGAAAATAATTTAAGGGTTGATGGCCACACAACTGTCGATTCTGCCGATGTGACATTGATGAGTTTCAATACTACTCGCTGGACTGATATTGATATTCCAAATAATATCCCTTGGCCTCTCAAAGAAGGAAATCTCTTTTACTTCCAAGGGCCAGATGCGTTAACATATACAAACGCAAGTATGAATGTGAAAATTGCTCAGGATGATGTAACTCGAGTTTATAATAACTCTGGCACCGCAATTGCTAAAGGTAAAGCAGTATATATTACTGGAGCTGCAAATGATTTTCCAACAATTGCGCTTGCGAAAGCAGATAACTTTAATACTCTTTATAATACAGTTGGTTTAACATCTCACGCAATAGAAAATGGCGCTTTTGGATTTGTTACAACGCGTGGTCTTTATGGTGGTCTAAATACTGCAGGATTTACTGTAGGAGATCGTGTACATGTTTCACCTGATTCTGCCGGTGAACTTGTTGACGTTAATCCAACATTCCCCAACTATGCATACGAATTAGGTATTGTTCTTATCGCAGACTCTGCCACTGGTGGAAATGTTGGTGGTTGTATTCAAGTTATTCCAAGAGCTGAAGTATTTGAAACATTACGTGTACAAAATGATGGACGAATAGATGGTAATCTAACAGTCACTGGTAACTTGAATATTCTCGGAACAGAAACTAAAACATCTGTTGCAACACTTGCGGTTGGTGATCAGTACATATCAGTTCAAGAAGGTGACACAATCACTACAGTTCACTCAACTGGAACTGGTTTGAATGACATAACATATAAAGATCATTATCAAGGCAATGTTACTCAATCATATTTTGTTGAAATCTTTGATGCTGATTCGGCTGATATCGGTGATACTATTAGATGGGGTTTAGATTCTGCAAATGGCGGCCCAGGAATTGGATCATTTTCTTACTTAGGATTTGATTCAGCGGCTGGTAGTCTTGACTGGAATCTTCTAACCGATGGCAAAGAAGATATTCCATTAAGATTTAATATCACGGTTGATGCAATAGCAGCCAGTGGTCATGATTCTGGAGATGTTTGGTCTGGTGTAGCTGCTATTGCAGATGAAGATTTTGGTTTTTATGGTAACTATAATGCTGGTTCTCAATATACTTTAGCTGGATTTTTCAGAGACGCGACTGACAATAAATTCAAGTTCTTTAATAGATATGATTCATCAGAGATTATCGGTGACATTGATACAGCAGCAAATAACTTTACTCTTGCAACCATTGCTGCTAATATCGAAGGTAATCTAACCGGCGATGTTACTGGTAATGCTGATACTGCCACACTTCTTGAAACAACAAGAAATATTGGAATGAATGGCGATGTTACTTCCGACTCTGTTGGATTTAATGGTGGTTCAAATATCACGATAACAACTACAATTAATGATGGTGCTATCACAAATGCTAAAGTTGCGGCCGCGGCTGGGATTATCGATACAAAACTTGCAACGATTAGTACTCCCGGAAAAGTTCAGAACGCAGCTACAACGGCAACAAGCATTAATACTGGATCGGCTATCGTAGCAAGAGATGCATCTGGTAACTTTACTGCAGGCTCAATTACAGCTAATTTGGTCGGAAGAGCTGATAGCGCTACCAATGCTTCTCAGTTGCAAAATCAGGGTGGTTCATATTATCTTGATTATACAAATTTCACAAATACTCCGACAACTGTTTCAACATTTACAAATGATGCGAATTATCTAGATTCTACAACAGCACAAAATCTTATTGATGCCGCATATATTCAAGCAAATCAAACGACTTATGATTTCTTAGATTCAGCCGAAGCAATTAATCTTATTGATTCTGATTATGTTCAACTAAGACAAGATTACGCTTATGCTTCATTAACTGGCGCTCCGACTAATGTAAGTGACTTTACAAATGATGCGGGATATATTACTTCGGCCGATGCTACTCTCGATTCAGCCGAAGCGATTAATCTTATTGATTCTGATTATATTGAATTAAGAAGACCCCCAGAGAGCATATTCACAATTGTAAATAACGGCGCATCTGCTTACACATTTAATGGCGATGGTTTCTCATCGAGTCGTGATAATCCTACTTTATATCTCACACGTGGTAAAACATATAAGTTTTCGATGGCAGCATCTGGCCATCCATTCCAAATTAGAGTTTCGGATGGTGGTTCAGCATATAATACTGGAGTAACAAATAACGGTGCTGAAACTGGAGATATTTTCTTTACTCCAGATATGAATGCACCTACAAGTCTAGTATATCAATGTACTGTCCATAGTGGTATGATTGGCGATATCTTTATTGTAGATGAAGCGTATATAACTGGACTTATTGATTCTGCTTATGTTCAAGCAAGACAATCCGGTGTTGATTCTTCGGCTATTATCGCATTAATTGATTCCAATTATGTTTCGGCGAGACAATCGATTGATAGCATTGGTTCACTGAGTAATGTAACTTATGGTGTGCCTACAGCCGGCCAAATTTTAAAGTATGATGCTGGAACTTCGAAGTTTGTATTATCTCCAGATGCGGGTGGACTAGATTCATCATTAACTTCTCAGCTAATTGATTCTGATTATATTCAGGATAGAGTTAGTGCATTCAAAAGAATTATCGTACCGGGTCAAACAGGAGATATTATCGCAGATAGCGCGAATGATGTACTTACATTCGTAGCCGGCGCTGGGATTAGCCTTGTTACTGACTCTGCTTCTGATACTATTACTGTTATTTCAACAGTATCACTAGCTGATGGTGTGAATGTTGCTAAGTTTCACTATACCGCAATTGCGGCTCAAACAGTATTCGAAGATTCGGATGATAACGGAGAAGTTCTACTATATAATCCTAACAGCAGTGAAATCAATGTATATTTAAATGGCTTGTTACTGGTAGATTCTGATGACTACACCGAGTCAACTAGTTCTAGAATAACTTTAACATCTGCTGCTGCAGCTGATGATAGACTTACTGTTATTAAATACACACCACCTCAAGCTGCAACAATTGATAGCGCTGCAGTACAAGGAATTATTGATTCTGATTGGGTTCAAGCAAGACAAACTGTATATGCTCGCGGCGAATTAGAAGTCAACAAATTTTTCTATACTGCGACTGCTGCCCAAACCGTATTTACTGGCGCCGATGATTTTGCTAAAGTATTAAGTGTAGTTCCAAATAATACTCAAGTGTATGTAAGTGGTGCACTTCTTAGAGATTCTGATGAGTATAATCTTACAAGCAATACTTTGACTTTGGTCACGGGCCCAGATAGTGGTACCTTTGTAGATATCATTGAAACAATCGGTAGAGTAATGCAGCCTCGAGGATTCACCGAGACTGTATATAATTACACTGCGACCGCAGCTCAAACAGTATTTACCGGTGCAGATATCAATAATCAGACTTTAGATCTATTACTTGGTTCAACAACAGTATTCCGTAATGGATTACTTCTAAGAGATTCTGCAGATTATTCTACTACTTCTACTAGTGTTACAATGGATTCGGCTTCAACCGTCGGTGATCTTATTTCTATTATCAACCGTAAAGGTACTGTTGTTAGTCCAACATTAAAATCATTTGAATTTACTGCTGACTCGGGACAATCAACGATCACTGGATCAGATGATAATGGGTTAACTCTTTCTTATGTAAATGGCCAAGTAGAACTATTCCTCAATGGTGTGCGCCTTCGTAGCAATATTGATTACACTACCAGCAAAGGTGGTACATCGATAGCAATGATAAATCCTCTGGATTCCGGAGATGATATCGTAGTTAATACATTTGCGGCTCCCGGCGTTTATCTAAATAAATTTAAATTTGACGCCGATTCTGGACAAACTGTATTTACTGGTGTTGATAAACAGAATGAATATCTGGCATACGAAGCATCAAATGTAAATGTATACAAAAATGGCCTTTTACTCGACGATAGTGATGATTATAGCGCAACAAGTGGTAACTCAATTACTTTAACTGCTGCTGCTGCATTGAATGATGCAATTAGCATAGTTTCTTATGATACTGGTTTATCTACACGAAGAGTTAATTCATGGGTAGCACCTGCATCTACTCCATATGCAGCAAGTCCCGGTGATAAACTCTTTATTGATACATCATCTCCTAAAACAGTAACTCTTCCATCGATTGCTATTCTAGGTGATGAGATTAGAATAATTGACGCAACTGGTAGTGCTTCATCAAATAACATCACTGTCTCACGAAATGGGCATAATATACAGGGAGCAGCTTCTGATCTAACCATAAATATTGATAGAGCTGGTATAGGACTTGTTTATTATAATGTAACTCAAGGCTGGGTACTTATAGAAAACTAATATGACAACATTGACAGACCTCAGACAATTAGCATTAACAAACAGTGGTTACAACCCTGCTTTAGATTCGGCAACAGTAAGCACACTTGCTACTGCCATTGTCGGAACGTCTGTATACGCTACAATTAATGATTTACCCAATTCTAATAATGATAGCGGTGATCAGGCTCTTGTACAATCTAATGATAGGTATTATATCTGGACAGACAGCAGTTGGCGGCCGGCCGGGTTAATTAACAGATCTCCAGTTATTTCTCTTTCTCCTACTTCTACTCGATATAATATTGATTCAACTGGCGCTGCTTTTACGATTACGCTCAGTGCAGTTGATTCTGAAGGTTTTCCAGTTACAATTTTGTCAGCACTTACAGATTCAAATTTTGACGCGGTGGCCACTGTATCTCAAGATTCAAGTGTTTTCACATTTGATGCTCAAGATTCTGCTATATCAAATTCACTTACTGGTTCAGGTATTGCTACGTTCAGAGCTACTGATGGAGTCAATATCTCGTCCGTATCGCCAAAGTTTTATTTAACATATAAACCTTTCGATTCAGAAATTATAGAACATAAAATTAACGGTCAAAGCAGCCGCGGTTTTGGTGAAAGCGTTGGTATAAGTGGTGATGGTAATTACCTCATGACGAATGCACGATATTACGATCTAAACTACACTGATGACGGTGCGTTCTGGATTTTCAGAAAAGATGGAGAATTTTGGGTTGATGTCACTGGACCATTGGGTGTAGCACCATCAGCTAATAATAAACAGCTTGGTTTTACTAACTTCGGTGGTCCTTCATTGGCATTAAATTATGATGGTACTTACGCTGTTATTGGTTCTTATGTAGCTCAGATCGGCGGAGCGGCGTATATCTTTACTCGATCAGGATCTACTTGGACACAACAGGCTCAGATAACACCATCTGATGGACAAGGAAGTGATAGATTTGGCCAAGCAACAGATATAAGTGCTGACGGGCTTTATGTTATTGTTGGTGCATATCTCGAAGATACAGGCCTTGGGAGTGACGGCTCTGCTTACATCTTTAAGAGAACAGGTACTAGCTGGGCTCAAGAAGCAATAATAAGAAATCCGGGCCCAACTGCGATTAGTGAGTATTTCGGCAATGCTGTGTCGATTAGCGACGATGGTACTCGTGCTATAATTGGCGCGAGCGATGATAATGACGTAGCAACCGATGCTGGAACTGCTTACATCTTTAAGAGAACAGGTACTAGCTGGGCTCAAGAAGACCAATTATTAGCATCAGATGCACAGGCAACTGATAGATTTGGTTATGGAGTATCAATTTCTGGTGATGGTAATTACGCTGTTGTTGGTGCATATGGTGAAGATGGTGGTGCTGGTGATCCAGTGTCTAATGCTGGCGCAGCATATGTCTTTGTAAGATCTGGCTCTACTTGGACTCAACAAGCTAGATTAAACAAAACGGACTCAGTGGCTGGTGATAGTTTTGGTTATTCGGTTTCCATAAATAAAGATGGTAGTACTATAGTAGTAGGAGAACCATATCGAGAAGTGAATGGAATTGCTAATGTCGGCAGACAGACAATTTTTAATAGATCCGGATCAAGTTGGACTGAAACTGCTGAAATAGTTTCGAGCACACCAGTTGCAAGTGCAAATCACGGAGCGAGAGTTAGTATAAGCGATGATGGTAGAACATTTGCTGCAGGTGGCTATGCTATTTTTGGGCCGGGGTACTTCTTGGCCTATGAAGCACCGGCCGGTGATTAACTAATAATTTTATAACGAGGAATAAAAAATGTCATTCAGTAATTTTAGTAATGGATTTAGCAAATCTCGTAGGCTTGCGACATTTTTAAACCGCGGGATTGAAGAAAATAATATCA
>Ga0208899_1001059_pt1 | contig 19770 bp, 31 predicted proteins | sample VirMetDEL_Nov_24_FD_184518 | JGI IMG/M metagenome (GOLD analysis project Ga0208899, IMG submission 184518) | Aqueous microbial communities from the Delaware River and Bay under freshwater to marine salinity gradient to study organic matter... | ecosystem: Environmental > Aquatic > Marine >... | reverse complement strand
ACGTCCACGCCGACCGGACGCACGGGAATGATCGTCCGTGCGCGGAAGCGCCTGACGAATGGAGCCTATGGCGAGGCGCAGGAAGTCGAAAGCACAGAGCAGCTCGCGGATGTCACCTACACGCACTCGACAGCGAACGAGAACGACTACGCCACAACTGGCGTGGTCCCGATCGACTTCGACGTGACGAATAACGTGATGTCGTGGGACCCTGCGTCCTCTGCCCTCTCGGCGTTCTACATCCCCGCGCCGATCGACCTGGGCGAAGCCAAGCGCGTGCTCGCGAACTGTGGCGTGGAGGCGTACCAGATCCGGCCAGAGACTTGGGCCGACTGCGACTTCACTTGGGGCGATGCGACGGGGCGACGGTGGAGCTGGGAAGGCCCGATGGACAACATCGCAGGCGACAACTCGAGCGTCCAGATCGAGTGGCGCTGGACCTCTGCCTCGGGCTTTACGACGGAGACCTATCGGCTCTTCCGACCGGGCGAGGTCTACGCGAGGCTCATCGAGTTCAAGATCAAGTTCACGCGACCGAGCACGGACTACAACATGAAGGTGGTCCGCGTGCTGACGCAGGCCCTGGGACTCCCCGCCTTCGAGGCAGGTGACATCGACGGAGGGACGTTCTGAGCACCCAAGAGATCAAGATCAAGCGCGGCACGGACACCGCGCGGACGGACGGGACGCTCGGGACTCCGGACCAGGGCGAGCCGATCTACACGACGGACACGAAGGCGCTGTTCATCGGTGACGGCGCGACGGCTGGCGGCATCCCTGTGACCGTGCCCGCATCTGTGCTGCAACTCGTGAACACGGCATCGCAGAACATCAACGCGGCGGCGACGAACCTCGTGCAGTGGAGCACGCCAATCCCCTCGTGGGGCGTGGACTTCACGTTCGACGCTGGCGTGGATAACACGAAGGTCACGATCAACACGGCAGGCACCTACGCCATCAGTTGCACCGTTGCTTACACGACGGTCGGCACGCGCTACAACGGGATGCTCGACACGATCGTGAACGGAGCGACGGCGGTGGGGCCGCGTTCGTCCTGCGGCTATACGCGAAACGCTGGGGCTGGCAACGACAACGGCTCGCTCCACGTCCCGTTCTACCTCTACCCCTTCGCGGCAGGCGCCTACATCCAGATGCAGGTGACTCGGGAGGCGACCACGACGGGCACAACGAACACCACGGCGCAGCGCAGCGTCCTCACCCTGATGCGAATCAAATGACATACTCAGAGCTCGAGCTGACCGACGACCTTTCCGGCAGTCTCCCGACGAAGATCAACGCCAACTTCCGCAAGCGGTCATTCCTCAACGTCGCAGCGAAGAGCGCGGACTTCACGGTGTGGACGGACGACACGGCTGGTTCGCCCAAGGACGTGTACCTCGTCACGACTGCTGCCTCGACGATCACGGTCACGCTGCCCACGGTCGCCAGCGGCGATGCGCTGAATGGCCGAGCGGTCACGATCATGAAGGTGGACAGCGGCGCCGGGAGCGTCAGCATCGACGCCGACGGCACCGAAGAGATCAACGGGGCCACGACGAAGAGCCTCTCGAGCCAGTACGACTTTGCCACCATCGTCTCCGATGGGGTGGCCTGGTACATCGTCGGCAACAACTAAGCGAGCCGTGAGCGACGAAGCGATCGAGCAGATGGAGGCCCGCGTCGAGACGAAGCTCGACGAGATCAGTTTCCAAGTCGAGTCCTACCATGACGAGTTCAGCAAGCGCATCCACCGCATGGACGAGACCCTGCGCGGCAACGGTCAGCCGGGCGTCGTCACGCGGCTCGCTGTCATGGATGAGAAGATCGCGGCGCTCACGGCCTTCGCTGAAGAGGTGCAAGGCTTCAAGCGGTGGGTCATGCTCGGCGTGATCTCCCTCATCGCGTCCATGCTCATCCAATCCCTTGGCATCTTGCCCTGAACCTAAACCATGAAGAACCCGATCATCTCTCCCGGCTCCATGCTTAACACGAGCGAGGGCCTCATCGCGACCGGAGCTCTGGCCGCTCTCACGACAGCGCTCACGAACTCGAGCGACTGGCGAGTCCAGGCCAGCTCGGCGCTCGGCATGGCGATCCTCGCCGCCGCCTACGTCCTCGCTCGGGCCTACGTCAAGGCGGGCCAGGAGGTGGACGAGTGAAGCAGCGGCTCGCTTACGGCTTGCTCTCGGCGTGGGCGCTGTTCCTCGTCTCGTGCCACGCGCTCGCGCGGACGGTGACGGTGACGAACGAGGACGGCACGACGACCACGACCACGGTGGGCGACACCCTCGCGGATGGCGTGGTCGCCTCTTCCGAGGGCGTGTCCAGCTTCGTCGCCACACTGGTCGCGGCAGCGACGGGGAACCCAGTCCTCGCCGCTGCCGCTAGTGCTGGCACGTTTGCCGGGCTCGGGGCGCTCTCGCAGAAGCTCCGGCCCAGCGACTGAATGAGACCAGCCGAACCCCCTCCGCGAAGTCATCCTCCGGCGATGGAGCGGAGGGGGGGAGGCACTTAGTCGGCCCAGTCCTCGCCGCCAGCGATGAGATCATACATCTCCTCGCAGAGTTCTTCGTCGGTCACGAAGCGGGTGGCGACCTTGATCAGGTGCGCCTCAAGGCTTCGGCGCACGTCGATGTCGTCATCGTAGGCGTCGGGGATCTCGACATCGAGCCAATCAGCCGCCTCGCAGATGTCGCTCACGCCGTCGCAGGAGAAGCCGATCACATCGTCCGGCTCCCCTGGATCGTCGCGCGTGGCGCGATAGCCGAGCTCGACCTGCAAGGTCCAGTCGAATCCGTGCCACGTCATCTCTCGCTCAGTGTCGGCCATTACTCGACCTCCAGCTCAGGCAACGCAGCCTGCAACATCTCGACGCGCTCGACGATCTTCTGGAGCGATGCGCGGAACTTCGTCTCTGTGTTCTTCGCTTCGGGAAAAGAGAACAGAGCGGCGCAGTGCAGTCGATGCATCTCGATCGCAGTCTCGAGCATCGCAAGATCCACGCGATGTCTCGCGATCATGTCTCGGCGTTCTTCGATCACGTCGCAACCTCCTCTTCCTCGAGCACGTCGAAGAGCATCGGAGCCGCCATGTCGCGCTCCGCGCTCTTCAGGTTCTTCACAGCAGTGCTCCAGTACGTCGGCTTGAGCTCTACTCCGAGGAACTTCCGTCCGAGCGGGATGCTCGCGTAGCCCTCGCTCCCCACGCCCGCGAACGGAGATAGCACCGTGTCGCCTTCGTTCGACCAGAGAGCGCAGCAGCGCCGAATCAGGTCCAGAGACAGCGGGCAGACGTGGCGCTCATCTCGATCGTCTCGAGCGGCCTTCACGTTCAGCACGTCCATGTGGTTCACGTCCATCCACACAGGCGAAGCCCATTCCTGCCACTGATCCAGCGGGAAGCTCTCCTTCGTGTGGCCCACGGGTCGAACGTCGAGTGCCTCGGTCTCTTCGTCGGCCCATCTGCGGAATAGCAGGACGTACTCCGGCATCCCCACGCGGCTGAACGATGAGTCCTTGCGGAGCTGCTTGTAGAGCAGCCCGTGGTTCTTCGTTTTGCGCTGCTCTTCGACAGGCGACTTCCAGACCGTGACTCGGCAGTGGTACTGGAACCCCGCCTCCTCCATGACCTGCACGATCTCGCCGGGCAGGTCATACATCCCTGCGCGACCATGCGCTCCCTTGTAGCGGATGATGTCTTTACAGTGGACCGCGCAGAGTCGTCCAGGCCGGAGAGTGCGGTACAGCTCTGGGGCCAGGTAGCGGTAGTGCTCGAGGAAGTCGTCCTCGTCTTCGCTGTTCCCCATGTCCCGAGCAGAGTCCGAGTACATGTAGATGTTCGCGAAGGGCGGGGAGAACACTTGAAGGTCCACGGACTTGTCCGGGAGCTGCCGGACCACCTCCACGCAGTCGCCGTTGTAGAGCGTCCAGTTCTCGCCGTGTGCAGAATCCAGGCAGTCAATCATGTCAGTCCTCATATGTAATCCAGTGCGGAAGTCTGCCGCGATGCGTTGCGATGTAGTCCGCTTGCTTGACGGCTTCCTTTTGAGCGCGTCGGCTGGCAGCGAACATCTCGACCTTCATCTCCTCGTGCGCGGCACCCTTCGAGGAGAGAACAGACCAGACAGCATACTCCGTCGAGGCGAGCACAATGAACGCCTCGACAGTGCGCTTCTGGCCGAATCGCCAGAACCTGCGAATCGCCTGATACAGCATCTCGTAGGAGTAGCCCGGCCCGTTGAACACAGTCCTGGCGCAGTGTTGCCAGTTCATCCCGAAGCCCGCGATCTTCGGCTTCGTGAGTAGCACGCGGAAGTCCCCGTGCGAGAAGCCAAGGAGCATCTCGGCCTTTTTGTCCGGAGTCATCGCGCCCTTCACCTCCACGGCTTCCGGGAGCTCCTTCAGCACGGCCTGCGCGTCATAGTCCGTCTCCACCCAGATCACGAACGGCTCCGAGGGTTCAGCGTTCACAATCTTGGCTGTCGCCTTCGCGCGGTCTGCAGCGGTCAATCGGCGCTCGCGATGGAGACCCGTCGCAGAGAGATCGGCCATCCGAAAGAGCGAGTCCCCTGCATTCTCCGTAATCGACACCTCCACGCTGACCCGGCGCTGCACGAGCTCTGGAAGGTCATACCCTTCGTCGCTGTACTCGCCCAAGTCGCTCGGCTTGCCGACACAACGCGCCCACGAAGAGACCCATTCCCAGAACGACTCGACGGCGTGCTTCTTCAGTCGGTACGAGCACATCTCGCTCTGGTCATTGACGAACCATCTCGAGATCATCGTGCCGCTCGTCATCACGCCCAAGAACTCGGCGTGGTTGCCGAGCTCGAGGTAATCGTTCGGGGCAGGTGTTGCCGTGCACGCCAGTCGGTACGGAGTCGCCGCGAACGCCTCGAGCAGGTACTGCTTCAGCTTGCCCGTGTAGTTCTTCAGGATGCTGGACTCGTCGAGGACCACCCCCGCGAAGTCGCTCGGATCGAACAGGTGCGCTCGCTCGTAGTTCGTGACGACGATCCGCACGCCCGCAGCCGACTCCGGCGTGCGGCACTGCACGACGCCTTCAATGCCCACACGCTGCGACTCCTCGACGGTTTGACCGCCGACAGCGAGAGGGGCGAGGATCAGGACGGGGCGCCCCGTGTGGCGATTGACCTGATTCGCCCACTCGAGCTGTTGTCTCGTTTTGCCCAGTCCTGTGTCCTCGAACAGCGCGGCGCGTCCGAGTCGGCAGGCCCACGCCACGCACTCGCGTTGCCACGGCCAGAGGTGATCCCCCATAGGCTCGGCATCAAAACCAAACTCGCTCGCCTGCCGCTCTCGAGTTGCAAGGAAGTCGTCGTATCGCAGCATCACTCCACCTCCGGCCAAGGGTAGTCCGCCGACTCAGGCCACGCGGTCCAGCCGCCTTCTTTGAGACGATCGTAGTGCTCGCGAGCCACGTCGATGGGGAAGAAGCCGACCGTCGCGGCTTCGTCGTCGCGCAGGATCTCGATCTGGATGGCCTCGCCTCCGTGGCGGCGCGTGGGAGAGTAATACATCTCCGTCGTCACGCCGTCGCCTATGCGCGGCGCGATCAGGCTACACGCTCGGCGCATCACGGCGTATCCTCCTGGCGCAGGAAGCGCGGGTTCCGGAGCGGGTCGCTCGTCTCGTCGAAGTAGAAACCCGCGTAGATCGCGACGTTCCGCATGATGCCGCGAAGGTCGAGGGCGCGGTGCGTGGGGCCACCTGCGGCCCAGACCCGCGAGGTGCGGAGCATGACTTGGATCGCGGCAAGTTCGTCGTCTGTGGCGTCGTCGGGGAGATCGAAGTTCATCATCTCATGTCCTCGTTGTAGAACGCCCACTCGAAGACCGCGTACTTCCTCGCGGCCCTGCGCTCCTCCTCATCAGTCGGCGGATCCTCGTCGCTGGACCAGTGGCGGTGCCTCTGGAGGAAGGCGAGCACCTGGTCTTCGAGGTCGTCCATGCAGGAGACATCGGGGTGGCTCGCCATCAGAAGCGAGTTGCGCTCCGACTCGGCGTGGCAGTGGGCTACGAGTTCGGCAACGACCCAAGTGCGGAGGGGCTTGTGGGGGATAGTGGAATCTGTGTTCATCGTTTCGTGGGAGGGTAGGAGGGGAGTCGAAAAGAAGTCAGGTCAAGCAAGAAGACCGTTGCCTCGACAAGGGTTATCGCCCTGACCGTTCCCGGCAGCGTCGTCGTTACTAGGAACGTCGGCCGCGTTCGTGAACATGTCGAAGCCATAATCGTAGCCCGAGCCAAAGCCATAGGCGTTGCCCCAGCCCCAAGGGCCATTGCCGTCAGCGTAGCCATCGCCCCACCCGCTGCCGTCAGCCTCGCCGTCGACAAACCAGCTGCCGTCATGAATGTCAAAGACGGAATACAGCATCAGACCAAAGTGGCGCCCCAAGCATCGTCAACCGGAATGCGGTGCAGGACTAGCGCTTCGCGCGGGTGATGCGGAACGAAGAAGTCCCGCGTTGCGTCAAGGATGACTCCCGCCGCAACCGGATCCGACGTCATGCCGCCAAACCCGTTCCGTTTCCAAGTCCGAATGTTGTGGGCGTTTCGGATCCATACTCCATCTGGCGTATCGGTCACCTGGCCCACAAAGATAAATCCTCGGGACAGGACGACAATCTCGCGTGTGTGGGAGGTCTTCTTTGTGCTGTTCGTCATCGTTTCGGGGTGGTTGGATGCGCGGAGAAGGGATCAGAGGTTGGAGACCTTGACGCGAAGGTCAAGGCCGAACTCACGCTCGAGGATGTCGGTGATCGCGGCCTCGGCGTCCCACCCAGCCGGGTGCTGGCGGTTGAGGAAGTCCACCGCGATCGTGGTCGCGGTGATGCGGGTAACCTTGGCGCCGAGGTAAGCGAAGCGGGCGCGGAGGGTGGCGCGGGTGTCGGGGGTGATGGTCATCGTTTCGGGTGGTTGCTGGCGAGGGCTGATTCCCTCGACACACATACCTTCGGCTATTCAGCCCGGATGCGGTAGTCCTTTCTGGGAAATTCGCCCGGAAAAGAATCGACCCCCTTCAGCCCAGGGGAGGACGAAGGGGGTTCGGACGTATATACACGGGAGCCCGAATATGCTAGGGCGCCGTCACATCGCCATCACCTCGAGCGTGTACGCGGTGCCCTCGAGGGCCGAGCTGCTGCCCTCCATGACTCCGATCCCGAGCCCGCTGCCGAACGCCTGGGCCGCGATCTCCGTCGTCAACTCGAGGTATCCCGCGCCGCTGTGGTCGCTGGCTCGGAGCCGATACTCGTCCTCGTCGAGCCACTCCGCGAGCGCGAGGCCCACGAATCCCGGCCCGTCGATCCACAGCCGCACGTTCACCGTCGTCGGCACCTGCGCGTCCAGCCGGAACCAGTCCCGCGTGCCCGGCTGGCCGTTGGCGTTGATGATGTCGCCCCCGAGCTCGCCCTCGATCACGACAATCGCGCCTGGCGTCAGAGTGAATGGAACGTGGTCGGGCTCGTCGACGAAGTTGTTGGGCTCGCTCTCGGCCCAGTCAGGAGCGCCGCTGGGGCCTCCGGCTGAGGGATCCGAGTCACCGACCGCGCCGCAGCCGACGAGCGCCCAGAGGGCGCACAGGGCGACGAGGCCGTAGGTGATTGAGAGAGCGAGGGCGTCGGTCCTGTAATCCGGACCCTGGTGGCTGGAGTGCGTCATCGTTTCGGTAAAGGGTTGGAGCGCGGCACCATCGCTGCGCTGAGGTCTCTGATCGGCGGGAAGGTCCGCGCGACTGAAGGGAATCCGATGGGCGTCTCAGGATCGGGGCACGAAAAAACCCCCAGTCCCGAAGAACTGAGGGCCTGGGCCGAGTGGGGGGAGGCCCCCGCCCACCGACTGGAGGATGATCAGGCGATGACGTTGCTCGGCTTGATGCAGGGCGCCATGCTGTAGTTGCCGAGGGGCATGACGAAGAAGCCGCCTTGCCAGTCGCTCTTCAGGCGGCAGGTCTTCATGCCGATCGAGGGATCGTTGTGCATGAAGGTGGCCGTCTTGGCCGTCGTCTTGACGCAGAGCCAGATGTCCTGGCTGTCAGCGTCGCAGGCGTAGCGCATGCTGTAACGCTTGCCGGAGATGAAGGGGTTCGAGGTGGAGGTGGTGGTGGTGGTGGTCATCGTTTCGTGGTGGTTGCTAGGTGGAGGGCCGTTTCCCTCGACACACATACCTTCGGCTATTTGGCTCCTCCCGTCTACCCTTTTCCGGGAAATAGTCCCTGAAATGTTGGAGCCCTCCGGAGTAAAGACCGAACGCGCTCCTGCCGATAGGCTGGACCAGTAGCCCTCGAGGGCCGCGCTGCCGCACTTCTACCCATACCCGACACATGAGACTCATCACCATGCTCCTCGCTCTCCTGGGCCTTGCCCTGCCCGCTGACGCCAGCTCCCGCACCTACTCGTGGGACGACGCCCTACGCGCCATCCGCGAAGTCGAAACCGGGGGCCTCCCCGATCACGGTCGCGGAGCTGTGGGCGACGGGGGCAAGGCGCTCGGCCCGTTCCAGATTCATGCCGCCTACTGGCAGGACGCCGCCGATCGGGATCCCCTCGTCGCGGCGCAGAGCCACTCCGTATGCCTCCGCGATCTAGCCTACTCGCGGCAGGTGGTCGGGAGCTATATGCGGCGCTACGCCAAGGCTGAGACCGCACGGCTCCGAGCAGGGAAGGGCACGCTCGCAGACGTGGAGAAGGTGGCCCGGATCCACAACGGTGGGCCTCGAGGGCATCGCAAGGCGGCGACGTTAGCCTACTGGAAGAAGGTCCGCGCTCTGCTACCTTGAACCCTATGGGCTTCGACCTCTACTCAATCGAGGCCGCGACTTGCGCCAGCGAGGACGCGGCACACTCGTTCCACGCCACCGTCTGGGAATGGCGTCCTCTCGTCCTTCTCGTCCGTGAGGGCGTGGATATGCTCGCGGATCGGCTATTCGACGCGACGGACGGCGACGGACCCGTCCCCTACTTCGACGACGAGGAGGAGATGGCGTGGTCGACGAACGACTCGTGGAAGGTCTCGGGGATGCGCTGCTCCCACATCTCCGTCGCCCTCCGCTGCCTCCTACGCGATAACCCGGACGTGACGCACTTCAGCCTGACGAGCGAGATCGAGGACGGCCTCCGCGACCTCCGAGCCTGGGACACGGACCCGCGAGGCGCCCTCTACCCCATCCTCCGCGACGGCGTGGTCCGGCGCGAGTACCTCAACAGCCACCGCCACCTCGAGCTCGGGCTCGCTTGGGTCCTGCGACGGGAGAAGGTGATGGAGTTCTTGGCCTTCGTCCGAGCGTGCGCGGGCCTAGATCGGCGCGGGTTCTTGATTCGGTGAGCTGGCGCGGCTAGGATCCCGATCCCCCTCATGTGTGGAGAGTTGGCAGACCTCCCCACGGGGCCGCTTTCTTCATCGTTTCGCGGCCCCACAATTGTGCGGTGAGCCCCCTTCGATTGGTTGCTAGGTCGGAGGGGGCTCCCTTTTTTTGGGCAGAGTTCCCGGAAACCTCTGGCGTCGAGGCTGCTCGGTTTGGCATGACTGGGCCGCTATGACGACAGAGAAACGCGGAATGGGGCGTCCTGCGAACGATCCAGGGCTCTCCAAGGATTGGAACGGCTCGGCCCTGCGAGCGCAGCGGCAGCTCGCGGGATACACCCTCGAGGGCTTGTCGGCAGCGATCGCGCTCCGCGAGGTCTCGGCGGGCAAGTCAACGCTCCACCGCTGGGAGAACAACCACAACGCGCCGAACCCTGAGCAACTCGCCGCTCTGTGCGATGTGTTCGCGTGCCGTCCCGCCGTCTTCTCCAAGGCGCCGCAGCTTCGCAGATGAAGCCGCCGCTCTGGGATCACCAGGCCGCTGCGCTCAAGGCGAGCGCGGGGCGCCCGGCCACGCTCCTTCACATGGGGCTCGGCACGGGGAAGACCCGCGTGGCCTGTGAGCTCCTCGAGCGGTGGGGGGCCAGTCGCGTGATCGTGATCTGCCCTCTCTCTGTCGTGCCGACGTGGAGCGAGGAGATGGCGAAGTATGCGGAGCGGGACTGGCTTCTCTGCCCGATGCACAAGATGAGCACCGCGAAGAAGCGCAAGCTCGTCGAGCAGGTCATCCTCGAATCCCGAACGTCAGGCCGTCCCATCATGCTCACGATCAACTTCGAGAGCGTTTGGCGCGAGCCTCTGGCCTCGTACCTTCGGAAGGCAGGGTTCGAGGCTGTGATCGTGGACGAAGCCCACCGCATCAAGTCCCCGCGCGGCGTGGCCTCGAAGTACCTCGCCAAGCTCGGACGCACCGCAGACTTCCGCCTCGCGCTCACCGGGACGCCCATGCCCTCGGGGCCGCTCGACGTGTTCGGGCTCATGCGATACCTCTCCCCCGACGTGTTCGGGCAGTCGTTCGTCCGCTTCCGAAACCGATACGCCAAGCTCGGCGGGTTCGGAGGCAAGGAGGTCGTGGGCTTCCGCAACCTCGAGGAGCTCACGTCGAAGATGTCGCCGCTCACCTTCCAAGTCGGGCGCGAGGTGCTCGACCTCCCATCCGCGACCCATAACATCCGGCACGTCGAGATGGGGAAGGAGGCGACGAAGGCATACAACGCCGTCAAGGCGGGCATCGTGGCCGAACTCGAGGACGGCGAGATCACGGCATCCAACGCCCTGGTCCAGCTTCTCCGGATGCAACAACTGACCAGTGGATATGCTGCCCTCGATGAGCAGGACACGAAACAGATCGACACGGCGAAGCGCGACGAGTTGCTGGAGCTGTTCAATTCGATGGAGCCCGGCGAGCCAGTCGTCGTCTTCGGCCAGTTCCGAGGCGATATGCAAACGGTCCACGAAGCGGCTGAAGCCGCTGGCCGTTCCAGCCTGGAACTCTCCGGCAAGCGCCGCGAGATGCAGGAGTGGAAGGACGGAGGTGCTGACGTTCTCGCGGTCCAGATCGCGTCGGGCGGCGCCGGGGTAGACCTCACCCGCGCACGCTACTGCGTCTACCTCTCGACTGGATTCAACCTGGGCAACTACGTCCAGAGCCTCGCGCGGTGCCACCGCCCCGGCCAGACGAAGCCCGTGAGCTACTACCACATCCTCGCGAGAGGATCCATCGACGAGACCGTCCACCACGCTCTTCGCCACAAGCAGAACGTGGTCGACGCGATCCTCGCCACCCTGACCCCGTAACCCCATGACATCACTGAATACAGACTTGGCCCGAAGATTCGCAGAGACGACGCAACGCAAGCGCGAAGCCGAGGAGACCCTGCGCGAGATCAACAAGGAACTCGCGGCCCTCGAGAAGCCGCTGCGCCAAGAGATGCAGCTCGCTGGCGTCTCGTCGCTCCCGATCGAAACCGATGGCGGTCGCATGACGGTCTACACGCAGAGCACGCTCTGGGCGAAGCCGAAGAAGGACGTGGACCGCCAAGATGTATGCACTGCACTTGAAGCGACGGGGCTCAATGACCTAGTGTCCCGCAACTTCAACACTCATAGCGTCAGCGCATACGTCCGCGAGACCTTGGCCGAGGGCGAGCCCCTCGACGATCGCCTCGCTGATGTACTCGACGTGCTGGAAGTGACGAACGTCCGCGCAGTGCGTTCGTCTGGCGGGAAGTCCGCCGCCCAGGAGACCATGCGCGAAACCCTCAAAACGATGAACCAGAAACGATGAAAGACCTCATTCCCAACGATCAGCCCACCGACTCCTTTGTTGTTGCTTCCTCGCCCAATGGCTTGGCTCTCGTCCGCGAAGCCTTTGAAGAGGTGGGCATCGACAGATTCGCGCTCTCGAAGATCACACTCCCCGCAGGTGGGGCGACCACTTGGACCGTCCCCACGCTTGAGGGCGAGGAGATGATGAAAGAGCTCGAGGTCGTGATCGCCTCCGTGAAGGGCAACGAGAAGGTCTTCTGGCGCGAAGAGTATTCTGGCGCTGGATCAAAGCCGGACTGCTCCTCGCACGACGGCATCACGGGCTTCGGCATCATCGACGCGGACCCGAAGCCGGGAACCGAGCCGCAGGTGAACCAGTGCTCGACGTGTCCGCACAATGAGTGGGGCTCGGCCACGGGCAACGGAGGCGGCAAGCGGTGCAACGACATCGCGATGCTCTACATCTTCCGGAAGGATGCAAGGATCCCTGACGTGATCACAGTCCCGCCGTCGTCGCTCAAGTCGATGCGCGAGTACGCCATGAAGCTGATGCAGGCGGGCCTCCGGATGACGGACGTGGCGACGAAGCTCGTCCTCGAGCAAGCGCAGAGCGCGACCGGGATCAAATACAGCAAGCTCGCGATGAAGTTCAGCCGCAAGCTGACGGACGACGAGCGAGGCCGTATGGCTGAAGTCGCCGCGATCCTCACGAAGTCCACGGCGAGCGTGGATGTCTCCGCTGCTGACCTGAACTCCTGACCTGATCGTGGCTCACCCGTTCTTCTCCGCGCTCTACGGGCGCGAGATCGGTGAGCTCGCGAATCTGGTGATCTGGAGCAAGAAGTACGGCTCGACGTGGTGCCCGGACGAGGAGTCCGCAAGCGCCACGTCGAGCCAGCTCCACCAGAGCACGGACATCTACTTCGGCGTCTGCCTCCAAGACCCCGAAGCCGTCCGCCACCGCGTGCTCTCGACGAGGGGAGAGGCACCTGCCTCCCTGCAACACTTCCGTGGCTACGCCGCCACGGCAGCGGTCATGCCTGGCCTCTGGCTCGACATCGACATCGCCTCCGACGCTCACAAAAAGAAGGGGCTCCCCACATCGCGCGAGGCCGCGCTGGCATTCCTTGAGGGCTTCCCGTTCGCGCCATCCGTCACCGTCGAGAGCGGTGGAGGGGTTCACCTTTACTGGCTGTTCTCCACTCCGTGGATCCTCGAGGACGAAGAGGAGCGCGGCATCGCTGCGGCCCTGATCCGCCGCTGGCAGGAGCGCATCCGCCGCGCCGTGGACTACACCGTGGACGCCACGCACGACCTGAGCCGCGTCCTGCGGGCGCCTGGGACGACGAATCACAAGTACGGCACGACGGTCGGCTGCTCCGACCTCGAGGCATTTCCGCGCTACGAGAAGGACGAGCTGATCGCGTTCTGCGAGGACGACGGGCAGATGGCGATGGTCGCGGATCCCGTCATCGTGGACCCTCCCGTGAAGGTGGAGGTGAGCGCCGACGCCCAGCCGCCGACCGAGAAGCTCCTCGACCTGATCAACCTCCACCCGACGTTCGCGGCGACGTGGAGGCGGGAGCGCAAGGACCTTCCCTCTCAGAGCGAGTACGACCTCTCCCTGGCGACGATGGCCGCGAAGATGGCGTGGTCCCAGGAGGAGATTGCGGCGCTGCTCATGGCGCACAGGAAGGCGGGAGGCGAGCCCCTGAAGCTCGATCGGCCAGGCTATTACCAGCGGACCATCGCCAAGGCCATGAGCGAGAACGCTCAGGTGATCGCCCACGATCGCCTGACGGAGCGCGTGGACTCGGTGGCCTCAGGCGAGACGAAGATCGAGCACGAGCGCGTGGGGATCTACACGGACATCAGCCAGATGATCGGCGTCCACGTCATCCGGATCATCCGCTACATCGCGGACCCGCCGCAGTTCCGCCTCGTGATGGAAGAGGGCTCGATCGACCTCGGGGGCGCGGAGAACATTGTCAATTCGGGCAAGTTCCGCGTGGCCGTGGCCGCGCTGTCGAAGCATCTCATCACTCGCATAACGGGCAAGGACTGGGACCCCATCGCTCAGGCGATCCTGCGGGCCGCAGAGGACGAGGATCTGGGCGCGGACTCGAGCCCCGAAGGGCTGGTCGCGGAGTGGCTCGGGGAGTTCCTGGCCCAGCAGAGAGTCGAGGAGGACCGAGCTCAGGCGATGGTCCTCCGCGTGCCGTTCCTGATGTCGGACGGGACCACGATGATCTTCCTCGGGGGCTTCCAGCAGTGGCTATCGTTCTACCGGAACGAGAAAATGGGGCGGCGGCAGCTCGGGATCCTGCTCCGATCGGCGGGGTGCCAGCCACGGGCCGTGGCCTACCGGGACTCCTCGGGCGGGCAGTCCACACGGAACGTGTGGGCGGTGCCTGAGAGGCTGCTCCCGCTACCTCCCGATGTACCGTCCCCCGTACGCGAGGAAAAAAAACGGCACTCTGAAAAACGTCCAAACGAAACTATTTGATTAAATTTGGAGCTAACCCACTAAACGCAAAGGACTTAGGACGATTGCGAAGGGGTTGAGACTGCTAAATTGACAAAATAGGTAAGGGAATCTACTAACCACATCGCGAGACGCACAATCGGGAGGGAGGGGCGAAAAAAACCCCATATAAGGAGGATGGAAGAGATCAGGCTGCACGGACCCCCAGGCACGGGGAAGACGTGGACACTTGCCACGAAGTGGGTTCCCAAGGCCGTGGAGCGGTTCGGAGCCTCCCGCGTGGTCATCTGCTCGCTCACGAAAGCCGCCGCCAGCGTGATCGCTGGCCGGAACACTGGCGTGCCCAAGGAGAACATCGGGACTCTCCACGCCCTCTGCTACCGAGCTCTCGGGCGCCCTCCCATCGCGGAGGCGGACCTCGCGGACTGGAATGAGCGATATCCTTCGCTGGCGATCACGAACGGCGCCGACGCCACCGTGGACGACCCGATGCGGGAGCGGGGAGGGGCCGTGGACGGCGACGACCTGATGGCCGAGTCCCAAGTCCTGCGGCACCGCCTCGTGCCCTCAGAGGACCGCCCAGGCGACGTGAGGCACTTCGAGGGGCTCTGGCAGGAGTGGATGGACGAGACGGGCCTCGTGGATTTCACTGGCCTTATCGAGGAGTGCCTGAGGGCGATCCCTGACGCGCCAGGCTTTCCCGCCGTCTTCATCGTGGACGAGGCCCAGGACCTCTCGGCCCTCGAGCTGGCCCTGATCCGGCGCTGGGCCGAGGGCTGCGAGTACGTCGTCCTCGCTGGCGACGGGGACCAGGCGATCTACGAGTGGCGGGGAGCCAGCCCCAAGGCGTTCCTCGACGCCTCGATCCCCCCCGAGAACAACTACCACCTCGAGCAGTCCTACCGGATCCCCTCAGCCGTCCACGAGGTGGCGACTCGCTGGATCGAGATGTGTTCCAGCCGCTACCCCGTGAACTACAAGCCCCGCGACGTGGAGGGGAAGGTGGTCCGGGCGAGCACGGTCACCTCCGGATTCCCGATGGAGCTCGTGGGCGCCGCTGAGGCTCGGATGGAGGACGAGCGGTCGATGATGGTTCTCGCGACCTGCGCCTACCAACTCAAGCCGACGATCAAGGTGCTGAAGAACGCGGGCATCCCGTTCCACAATCCGTACCGCCGGAAGCATGGCGGCTGGAACCCGCTGCGCGGCGCTGGCCGAAGGCTCGCGGCTTATCTCTTGCCAAGCGCCACGCACTTCGGGAATGATGCAAGGCAGTGGGGCATCGAAGACATCGCGGCATGGAGCGAGCACCTCAAGGCGAACAGCCTCGGGGAGCGTGGCTTCAGATCGCGCCTGGGCATCACGTCCGAGAACCGCAAGATCGAGAACCGGATCCACGACCCGGTGAGCGATGAGGAACTCGAGTACCTGTTCGGCGCGGACACGGAGGGGCTCCTCGCGGCGGTCCATTCGGAGGACCCCCTGGCGTGGATCGAGCCGCGCCTCCTCGCCTCGAAGGCGGCATCGTGGAAGTACGCGCTCGAGATTGTTCGCCGCCGAGGCGGTCAAGCCCTTACCCGAAGACCGAGCGTGATCATCGGAACCATTCACAGCACGAAGGGGGGTGAGGCCGACGACGTGTTCCTGTTCCCCGATCTCTCCAGCTCCGGAATGAAGGAGTGGATGACGCCCGGGCCGTCGAAGGACTCAGTGATCCGCACGTTCTACGTCGGGATGACGAGGTGCCGCCGCGCTCTCTACCTCTGCGGGCGCTCGGGCCAGCGGGCGGTGACGTGGTGAGGTTCATCGGCATCGACCCTGGCCTCTACGGGGCCATCGTCTCGCTCGACGCTTACGGCTTGATCCGATACCAGTCGCTCACGCCGATCATCGCGAAGGTGGAGGGCTCGAAGGGCAAGTCCGAATACAACCTGCACGCGATGCGGGACGCGCTGCTGGCCGCGAAGGCCGAGGACGACTCTGAGCTCCCCGCCCAAGTGATCATCGAGCAGGTCAACGCGATGCCGCACGACGGGGTTGCGAGCTCGTTCCGATTCGGCATGGGCTTCGGTATCTGGCGCGGCCTAGTCGCTGCGCTCGAGCTGCCGATCCAACTGGTCCGACCGATGGAGTGGCAGAAGGAGATGCTGCGCGGTCGCCCTCGAGGCAAGGCGACGAAGACATCCGCGACGGCAGCGGCGCTCGACCTGTGGCCGGACATTGAGATCCGTCGCAAGAAGGACCACGGGCTGGCAGACGCCGCCCTCATCGCTGAGTTTGGACGCCGCAATTGGAGGCAGTGGAATGGTGAGTGACTTCTGGACGGGCTTCGTCTTCGGCATCGCTGCGTGCCTGATGGCTCTGATCGCCACGGCGATCATGTACGCCAGGGGGAAGGACGAATGAGCTTCCACGACGATACGCGGGACCTCGACATCGAGGACCACGACATCCGCGTGACCGTGGCGCTCCACACGCTCGAGGAGCAGCGTGACCTGATCGCCCTTCTGATCAATGCGGGCTTCTTGCACTTCACCGTCCGCGAAACCTGATGGGCCGGATGTTCGCCATCATCGGGGGACACCGATGCGCGGATATCCCGACCCTGCTGATGAAGATGTCGGAGACCGTGACCGAGGAGCTTGGCAGCGTGCATGGCATGGCGTACTGGCACATCAAGGAGTTCGCCTTCCGCCGTATGCCCTCGGAGTCGCGGCGCAGGCTGGCGCTGACGGCGATCGCGCCGCCGCCTGTGATGATGGCGCATAGCCGCGAGTCGCTCCCGGTCGAGGGCCTGATGCCCTTCGGCACGCAGCCCTTCCCGTGTCGAGGTGGGGCTCTCATGCACCAGGGCGTCGTCACGCTCCCCGCTCGCTGGCCGGACGAGCAGGCGGATTCTCAAGTGCTCTGCAAGTTCGTCGAGGAGTCCGGCTTCCCGAAAGCCCTCGAGCGCCTCGACAATCCGTTCGCCACAATTTTCGCGTCTGACGAGGCGAGCGTTCACGCCGCAGCCTTCGAGCTGCCGCTCTATGTTCGGGAGCACGCTCCCGGCGTTTACATCATCCACGACTTCGCAGATTCCATCGGCGGCGACGACATCCGAGACTCGGGCATCGTTACCTTCACCGCGTAGACCTATGAACGATCCCAACCTCCAAGACCTCGACCGCCGCGTGTCTCGCATCGAAGCCGCGCTGGCGCAGCCCATCCTTCCCGAAGATCCGGAGCCGCCTGAGCCCTTGCCGCGACCCGTCCTGCCCGAAGGCTTCAGCGTCCAGGGCCGCGATCGTCTCGTGGCGCTGACGTGGAACACTCCGCTGCCTCCTGAGACTCCTGGCGTGCAGGTCTTCCGCAAGCCAGCGTTCAAGCCTGATGGTGAGGGCTGGAAGAACCTGACGAAGGACGCGGTCGATATGTGGCGCGACCAGATCAGCGAGAGCGATGCGGCTGTGGAGAGCCGCTGGATCTACAAGATCAGGGGCTACGGCTACAACGAGCTCGGCGTGCCGTTCGCGTCACCGTGGAGCGACGAGCTCGAGTATGTGATCGAGACACCCGAGCCGCCTGAGCCGCCGGAGCCTGGAGAGTTCAACGCGCTCGAGTGCATCGACAACGATGCGCTGACGAACAAGCTCGTCCGCGTCCCTGCGCTTAAGCAGAGCCGAGGGCCGCGCGAAGACGTGGGCACCCTGGGCGACATCCGCGCGAACGACTGGCAGACGGGAGAGGACCTCGTTTGGAAGGACAAGAGTTCCGTCGTTCCGAAGGGGTACGCGCAGTGGTCCTCGAATATGCACCGAGGGCAGCTTGAGCGTCGCGGCGGTAGCTACGAGTGGCACAACATCGGCGTGGCTCCCGGCCTCGATGCCTCGCAGCTCAAGTGGGGGACGCGGGAATACAACGCGCCCGAGCGTGCGTTCCGCGACTGCGACTTCCTCGAGATCCCGCAGGAGCATGGCCTCTACGTCTCGAACAGCGCGGGGACGCGACTTGATCGCTGCACCTTCGTTCGCGTCGGGAGCCAGGGCGCCCAGTGGGCGCATCGGCCTGAGGCGTATCAGCAGTACGACGCGGATAATATGCCCTATGAGGCGGAGCCTCAGCACCTCGTCAACGACTCGCACTTCGTGGACTGCGCTCAAGGCGGCACGCGCCCGAGCTTCAATCTGACGTACTTCAGCCCAGGGACCTCCGAGTTCCCTGGCTGGATTTGCATTGAGAACTCGAGCTTCGTCTGCGACTGGAACGTGCCTCGGCAGGACGGCAAGCGGAGCACAGGCGGGCTCGTCGTGACTCCTTCGCAGGGCAACGCGCCCTTGGACGGCCAGAACATGATGCGGGAGGTGTTCCTGAAGAACTGCCTCTTCGACTTCACGGCAGGGGATCGCTCGATCGCGTCGATCCGCTCCGTGGATGAGGTCGTGTTCGAGGACTGCGCGTTCATCGCGCGGGAGCACGCCCTTCCGTTCATCACGATCGACAAGGACTATGGCAACCTCAACGGCACGAAGACGAAGGTGATTCGGTTCCGCAACTGTCGCTCGCGTGGAGTGAAGCTCAAGGTGCTGCTCGCGCCGGACAGCGCGGGGAATCAGGTGGGCGTGACGCACGAGATCGACTGCCCTGGCGGCGAGATCGCGATCAACGGCAGGACGGGCCTCCCCCTCTGATGGAGATCATCCTCATCGCAATCGGCGCTCTGGCCCTGACCCTGGTGGGGATGGGCGTCATCGGATGGTGGGAGAACATCCGATGAGCGCCCCGCTGTGGGTCATCGTCCGCTGGACCGACATCGTGGGCGTCGAGGCGCCGTGGATCAGCCGCGAGGAGATCGACGAGCTGCGGCCTGCGGAGATGGTGACGGTGGGGCAGATCGTGAGCGCGGAGGACGACTTCATCGTGGTGGCCGCGACGATGGACGCCTCGAGGGAGGGCCACTTCGGCAACGTGAACGTGATCCCACGAGGTGTCATCCAGTCGATCGAGCACCTGCACATCCAACCGACAGCGAGCGCCGAATGACGCTCGAGGGGAACAGCCCCATGAATCGAAGCGGCGAAGACGACGGGTCAACGCCGCTGGGGATCTGTGGAGCGAAGACTCGCGCAGGCGGTATCTGCGCGAAGCCTGCGATGGCGAATGGCCGCTGCAACAATCACGGAGGCAAGTCGCTCTCTGGGATCAACGCGCCGAGCTTCCGTCATGGCCGACACAGCAAGGCCCTGGCGAAGCTGGACGCGGACATCGGGGACCGCCTCGAGGACCCTGCGCTGCTGGACCCGCGCCGCACGATCGCGGTGCAGGAATACACGCTCGCGCGGCTCAACGAGCTCCTCGAGGATCGGGACTCCCCGGAGTTCCGCGAGGACGTGAAGAAGCGCGTGATGCGCGTGCTCGAGCTTGTCCACACGGACCACGACGCCACGCTGCGCGAGCTTGATAGCCTGCGTGGCTTCGTGATGAAGGGCGTTGAGGAGTCCCGTGCCCTGACGGCCCTGGGCAACGCGGCAGACCTGATGAACAAGAGCCAGAACCGCTACTGGCAGACGGCGATGACGGCGGCTCGGTCGATCTCCCCTGAGGAGTTCATCCAGCTCATGTTCCGGATGGCCGACATCATCGAGGAGGAGGTGGACAC
>Ga0208899_1001045_pt1 | contig 19940 bp, 25 predicted proteins | sample VirMetDEL_Nov_24_FD_184518 | JGI IMG/M metagenome (GOLD analysis project Ga0208899, IMG submission 184518) | Aqueous microbial communities from the Delaware River and Bay under freshwater to marine salinity gradient to study organic matter... | ecosystem: Environmental > Aquatic > Marine >... | reverse complement strand
TCGCTTACTAAAAATAGCAAGAACGACACTACAAATTACCCCATATTAAGCAAAATAAATACCTTATCCACCCATATTACCAACATTAAGCAAAATAAATACCCTATTTCTCTACAATTTCTCCTTTTAAGTCCTTAATATATTGTTTAATACCGATTTTATTAAACTTTTCCTGCTGTTCGGGAGTGCTACAAAAAGCATCGTCCCATTCTTTTACTTCCGCTTTTAATTCCTTAATGTTTTCAGACATATCATCAATCATTAGGGAAACATCATCTACATTTACTAATTTTTTTCTCCATTCCTTTAATTCATCTAAATCTTTTTCTAATTGACCTCCACATTCCATAGGAGAAAGGAGTTTTTTATTTTCTTCTTTTAATTCCTTTAATTCCGATTCCATCTCATCATTAATCTTTTCCATCGCTTCCATATTATTATAATATATCACTTTAAACTGCTTAAACCTATCCTCGGGGGTTTGAGTTAATTGTTCCATCATTAGTTTAATAATTTCACAACCTTTATCAATAGATTTTTGTTGCTTCTTACTGCGAGTTTTAATGGATTGTAAATCATTAATTACGATATTAATATCAATATTCTCAATCATCTTTTATATATACTATATATCGGCAAACCTTTATATATATTTTCGGCGTTTAACATATATAAATAAAATCGTAGTTAGTATATAAAATGGACGGATTAAAGAATTTCTTAATAAGTGAAATAAATAATACCCCTAATGAAGAGTATAAAAAGCAACTGGGTAAATATTTAGAAGAGATAGAGGATTTCATTTCATCAGCGTTTAGTGAAGTAGAAGAAATACTATTAGAAGATGGTATAGTAGTTCCTATGGAAGAATATGAGAGAGTTGTTAATTTACTTAATGATGAATTAACTAAGAAAGAAGATTAATGGATATTTTAGGAAAGTATTTACACTTTTCATATTTATTTAGACTAACCCTTCTATTTTGGTAAATATCTGTAATGGTAGAATACGGAAAGTTTAGGTAGGCACTTATTTCCTTTAAGGAACAATAGTCGCTGTTGTGTATTTCATTCTCATCACAGATAACACTTAAATTAAACTTCTTTTTGATATTACAACTTCTAGGCATTTTTAATATAATTTATATAATATTATTAGGCAATCTTTTAAATAACTTTTTAGTTGGAGACCGATACAGACCCGTCCATATTAATATAGAAGAGACTATCATAAAGTATCCACATAAAGCAGTCATTACAATTCGCAGTCGGCACACCCGAAGAAGTAGTGTGAAGCGTAATCGGTAGAGCGCGGGAAGAGGTATCAATACCATTCTCAATCTCGTGTCGGAATGCTTCTAGGTCAATACCGAAGGGACCGAAAGGGACAATTGAACCCCTAGCGAGGTCAGCAGTAGTCCCATCACTATTAAGGTAATTCTGTGAGTTAAGGCGGTCGGGGTGAAGATTAGACCCGATTTTACCGAATGCTTTTTGTAGTTCTGTGTAAGCACCGACCTTATTAGTTGCCGAATTAACTTCATTAGCGGTTGGCGGATACCGAGTAGCACCGATAGAGAGTTGATATTGTGTTAGGTTATTATGGGAAGCACCCGAAAGAGTATAATGCTCGGATGAAGGAGTATGTCCGTATTTCCAGAAGAAGGACTTAATAGACCTTACCCGAGCGGGGCAGTTAAGCGCTTGACTAGTAGAATTAGTCTGGGTAGCACGGAAACCTCGCCACGACTGACCTGCGATTTGTAAAACGCCTCCCGATTGTTGCTGAACCATTCTAAGGCGGTCATAGAAAGAACGCTCTAAGTCAATCAAATGGGCTACATAGCGGACATTAGTGATTTCATAATCGGGAGCAGTAGCATCCTCAACAACCATAGCATCTACCGCTGGTGCTAACTCAAACTCTAATGTAATACCCGCATTCATTAGGACGAGAGGTAAATACTTATCATTATCCATCAATCCACTAACGATTTTATATTGCTGTTTAAATACATCATTAGCGTCAAAAACACCAGTCCGCGATGAGGCAGTAGAACCCGCTACGGCATCTGGGTCAGCATAAGATAATACATCAGCACCCGCACTATTAAGGGCAGCGCCACCAGCATTAACACCAGCAACAATACTATCCGCTACTGCGTCCCGAATAGTTGTAGTCCCTTGTGCCTTAGCAGCGGTAATAAACGCCTTATTCGCTGCGTCATTAGCGTCTAGACTATCACCAGTAAAATCTTTGAGAACTGCTTGAGCAACGCCCCCATCAGTAGCGACTGCCGCCGCCGCCGACCTTACACCAGCAGTAGCGCTAGTAATATTAACAAAAGCGGAGCGTTGGTCTAATCCGTTATTATTCATACCCTCATAGTGAAGGTTCTGGACGCCCGCCTGAGAGGGGAAAAGAACACCCGCTAGTAGAACATTATAGTCGTGAATTTCCTCTAAGACTACACCGCCCGAACTGATAGTTAATTTACGGATGACTGGTTGTCCTATATCAAAAGACGCTTTCTTAGCGACAGTAGTGTTTTTTAAATCAAACTCTAAAAAGGACTGGGATGTATCCATTAGTCCGTCGTAATTGACATCAATTCTAATAATACTATTAGATGATGGCGAGTATGTATCTCCCGTAGTGGGGAAAAACAATCGCTTCTGTGATTTCGCTTCTACCCCGAGAGGTAATTGGTCTCCATACATAACACTCTTAGGTGCGCGCATCGCTACTTGACTTTCACCTTCCATTTTTATACACTTACTTATATATTAATTATATATTAGTTAATTTTTAGTTTTTACTCATAAGTAGGTTCATTCTTTAAGGGTTGGACTATTAACTCAAAAGACATATCTAAACTCATTCCAGTCGCTTTCTTAAATCTTCCTGCGTGGAATGTATCGTCCTTTTGACCCATCAATTCTATTTCTATCTTAGACCCCCATAGATTATTCACTATTAAAGCAGTAGCGGGATTGCCGACACTATCATTTTCATAAACACTAAAAAATTTAGCATTATCTATAAGGATAGATGAAGCGGGTGCGTTTCCAGTAGAACCATCACCAGTCCCCCCGAGCACCGACGCGCTCGTAGCGGCATTCCTAAATGCGTAATCACCCCTAGTCTCTACCGAAGCGTTTTTCTGTATTAAGTGTTTTCTATTAGGGTTAAACATTATAATAGTAGAACCATAACCTCCATTAGCAGTAGTAATTTCACCATTCGCAATAGTTAAGGGGTCAGACGCATCTGGATAGTTAGCGCCATTATTAACTTTTAGATTAATTTGATTAAGCGCACTAACACCTTTAAGAACTAATGCGGGCGTAGTATTTTCTAAAAACACTCTCATTTCTGCCGATTGATGACCCGCTTTATCACCGAAAGAAAATCGTTTTAACCATAGAGCGCAACGCCCACTATAAGTTTCTATATCCCTATACATAGGAGCAGTAGGGAACTCAATATCAGTTTTATACTCAGTCGCACCGCCTCCTCCCGCGTCATCTGTGCTTATGTATCCATTAAGAGAATAATAATCAATTCCACTCATCTTTATATAAGTAAAGATAAATTAAAAAATTATGTTTTAAAAAAGTTTTTTATTTATTTCCGCACTCGCTCTATTCCACTTCTCATAGCACCAGTAACTTCTTCTGCTTTCCCTAATCCTTTACTTATACTTTCAGCGCCCTTATTAACACCATAGGCAATACCAGCAACTCCCGCTAATGCTTCACTAAGTCCCGCATTCCCTATCCCCGTAGCGGCCGCCGCACCCGCTAATGCCCCAGCACCAGTCGCGATAGTTCCACTAACATCAGCAACTTTATCCGCTACTCCCTTCCATTCGGGAAGTCCCGCTTCTACATTATTATAAGTTTTCTTTCCCCAGTTCCCTATTGCCGTTGCTTTTTTACCGAAATAATTTAAAATTCCTCCATCCACTTTCTTACCTTGCTTAGTCATTTTATACTATTACCTTTTATTTTTCTTATCCTTTTCTACTTCATTAATTTTTATGGGACGGCGTAAAGGTTTCTTTCTCAAAACCTCTTTATGAATAAAAGAGATTTTTAAACTTAACTGAAAGTGAAGTCCATTTAAATCTATACTTCTATGTTTATCATCAGTTAATCTAATCCCTATTGTTTGTATCATAGGAACGCTAATCATAGTCTCGTGTTGATTACTAGAAGGGGTATAAAAGATTATCCCTCCCGCATTAGTGGTTATAGGTATCCTAGCGAGAATATTAGTGAATGTCCCTTCCTCAGTATCTAATGTACCTTTTGTAGCGAGATTTTGTCTAACATATAATCCGTGTATAGCGTCATTTAAATCAATAGCATTTTCACTAGTAATTCTAGAAGTTGCTGATTTAGGGATAGTTGCCCCCGTAGGAAAACCTAATAAATCTAATGTAGTTGATGCGGAGGACAGCGTTAGCGTGCTAGCAGAACCCTCAAATCCCAACTTAAACTTTAATGTTTCCCTAGTGTATGAAATATGAAAGGTTGAAATAGACGCTTCTAATTCTAAAAAAGTCTTAATAGTGTTTAATAAACTAAAAGCACTATAATTTCCATTCTCTAATGTTAAATCTTTATTAACCCCATCTAATACAAACCTTATAAGATTATTATGACTTCCTACATTATAGAAACTATAAGGGATAGTTGCCGTATGTAGAGAAAGTAAAAGGTTCATATGGTCGGGGACTAATATAGGTTCTTTCATAGTATAAGTAAAATTAGTCGTTAATCCAGTTTGTATTTGTTGTCCCTTTCTACTATCTATATGAATAACAACGGGAGGAGGTGTATTAGTCGTTAAAACATAACTCATTTACAGATACTTCGTTATATATTAACTTAGATTAAATCTTTTCTTATAAAACGAGATAGATTTTTGTAAGTCCGGTTTTTCCCATAGGATATATCTACTTAAACTACCCGCACTCATATAGTCCTCAAAATCTTCTCTCTTCTTATGTCTATCAATATATCTTTTCTTTCGCTTAGGGTCTTTATGGATAGTGAAATCACTATATCCTTTCGCCCCGAAGTGTGTTGTTTTAACCTTCTTCTTACCATCATAAAAAGTAGCGGTGAATTTCTTAGTCTTTAATTTACTAGGTTTAATTTCCACTTTCACGCTAGGGTTAGATATACTTCGTTTATCTTTCATATATTAATTAGTAGATTTTCTTTTTCTACGCCGTCTAACCACCTTTTTATTCCCTCTTCTTTTTCTGTTGCTACTTTCAATCGCAGTTCTTCCAGTAGTATTAACAATGTTATAACTCCTAGTGTTATTAACTCCCCTAATAGGATATAAAGGAGCATATCGCTCCCTAACATAATGGTTATTTTCATAAGCGGTGATATTATTATTAGATACTTGCCCTAAGTTTTTTAAAGACGGCGGGGCGCCCACTCTACTATCTAAAATAGCTATTGTTCTACTCGCTTTACTTTTTCCATATTGAGTAGTAGTTCTTCTACTTTTCCTTTCCGCTTCTATTCTCTTTTGTATAATTTCATCAGTAGTTAAATCATCACTAGGGTCAGCACTTTCTATTCGTCCATCATCTCTAACATCTCCCTTTACCATTTATATTAATAGTAATATTTTATTTACTTATGCTTCTTATCGCATTTTTGTTTATCCTTACCACTTAACATAAATCTTCCTTTCTTTCCAGATTTAGTCTTTCCATAACATTCTTCTCGTTTAGCATTTCTTTCCCTAGTTTTCATATTTTCTAAACCTTCTTTCATTTGTCTAGCGATACGGGATTTATCTTCCCTATCCTTTCGTTCTTTTTCCTTTCTTTCCCGTTCTGCTTTTTCTTTTCTTTCCCGTTCTGCTTTATCCTTAGGTTTTTCTATTCTACCTTCTTGCCTCTTTCTATTCCTCTCATTCTTTTCCGCTAATGCTTTTTTAGCGAGTTCTTTTGCCTCCTTTGCTTTTTGTAGTTTAGTTTTTTCTTCGTCATCAGCAGACCTTTCTATATCCGCTTTTAATCGTTGAGCGGCAACAACATCTTTACCCGTTTCTGTGAGGTCTTTACCCGTTTCTATTAAATCAACGGCTGAATCCCCGACTGATTGACCCGTAAGTGAGGAGTGGATTTGTAATCCCGTTCCTACTATACCCGCTACTACGGCACCAGTTTTAACAACTTTCTTTCCTACCGATAGTCCAGCATTACCGACTTTTTTTCCTAATCCTTTTACCTTAGACGCGGTTTTCTTTCCTAGTTCTAACATCTTTATAATAGGTAATATAATTTAATCAAACTTAACTATGAAACATCCTTTTTTAACATCTAACTTTCCATCACCTAAAATATCTTTCCCCTTCTTTTGTAGTTTCTTTTGAGCGTTCTTATATTGTTTCTTATTAGGCATATGTTTTAGGTCTCCCCAGTTATAGCGCGCCATTAGTTCCGCTATTCCATCGGGTAGTTTAGGGTCTTTTTTTAAATACCATTCTTTACCCTTTTTAATTTCCCCTTCCTTAATATCCATAAAACTAAACGGCATATCTTCTTTTAACTTACAATTTTCCTTATCGGGATTATGGATAACATAATCAATTTTGTCGGGGTCTATATATTCTATCGGGTCTTTCCTATGGATTTCTTTAAAACTAACGAAATCATAACACATAGAATTATTCGCCTCCTTAGTTTGACCTACAATAGAAGGGACATTTCCAGTCCCCATTATTAGATTTGCTACTTTCTCATTATATTCCTTTTCCTTTTCCCTAGCGGTTGTTTTGAGAAATGTTTGTTCTGCTTCTAATTTAGCGGTTTCTGCTTCTATTTTCTTTTGATAAGCGAGATGTGCTACTCTTTCTCTTAATCCCGAAAGGTCTATTTGTAGCGTTTTCGTTTCACCAGACATTTTATTATACTTAATATTTTATTTTATTTCTATTTTTTAAACTTACCCTAAGGGTTGATTGACCTAAGGCACTGCGTTTCGTAAATCAATACTTACTCTAATTGTAAAACGGAAGTTCTATAATCTATTATCGTTTCTACCGAAGGTGTCCCTTCTAACCCTAATCCCTTCCATATCCTTTTATTATTAGTCGCTAACTCTCCTTTATCTTTTTCTTTTTCAGTATCAAACTTAGCGAGGAAGTTTAGTTTTTCTTTACTTCCTAAGTCTAAGGTATCTAATTTCGCTTCTAATTGGTCTCGTGTTAAAAATATTGCTTTCTTAGGGGTATCCCTTTCATCGGGAAACTTCGTGCTCCATATCATCAAACTTTCACTATTAGGTCTATTCTGCTCGGCGAATTTCTTTATCTGCGAGGGTTTTATCTCATTTCTATCCCACCCGATAATTTTTTCATCCCCTATCTCTGGCTTCGGTTCGGGAGGAGGTTTTTGTGCTTCCCTAATAAGGGTTTCTATTCCTACTTTTTGAGTTTCACTATCCCATTTAATAAAGTTCCCAGTAGGAGAAGAGAATATATTAAGGGGTAATATAGGTAATTTCCCTGCGGGGTCTATAACTTCGTCTGTTTGACTATCTATAATTAGAGGATAACCCATATACTCAATCTTATAGTTTCTTCCATCATCGGTTTGTAAATCCTTAATGAATTTACTTCGGGCGACATTTTCTTCTGCTATATCATCTATGGGGACATCTACAAAACCACCGCCACCGCTAATTGAGGGTTCGGGTTCGGGTTCAAATTCTTCTAGTTCTCCTTCTTCTTCTTCTTCTTCTTCTTCCGCGGTTTGTGTTTGTAGTTTCCTTAATTGTTCTAGACTATCGGCAAATTGTTCTTGCGAAACATCGGGTCTAGGACTTTCCCCAGTAATACTTCTTAGTAATGCCTTAGCGGGTATAATATCCTCTCCACCTTCTACAAAAGGTATATCAAATCCCTTTTCTACGGCGATGCTATTTGCTTTCTTTTTCTGGAACTTAATAGTTTTTGCCTCTCTTTTAATAATGCTTTCTAATTGTGCTCTTCTTTGTTTAATTTCTTCTATTTCACTAGCATTACCACCGAAACCTAATATTCCACTTTTAGGTTCGGGGACTACTAATCCTCTTAATTCATTTTCCCTTGCTTTTTGGAATGCTTCTCTCTGCGCCATAGTTGTTGTTATATTATTATATTGTGCTACTGCTATATCGGGTTTAGGTTCTTCTACTTCGGGTTTAGGAGTAGGTTCGTCCGACTGAATGCCGAAAATATCTTCACTACTACTACTACTTACACTACTACTTCCCTCAGCACCGCCAGAGGTGCTTAACCACAATGCGGTAGAAGGGTTTTCAACGGGTCTAACACCTAACTCTATATGACTATCTATACTATCCCCACTTAATACGGAAACGGCATCAATAGACGGCACGCCAGAAGTAATAGGTCGTAAATTATCTAATCTCGGGTCATTAGGGTCTAATAAATCTTTTTTCCTTACTACCTTTCTACTTCCATCGGGCATTAATAATTGTAAATTACTTCCTCTTTCCCCTCCTTTTTGATAAAATCCACTTAATATAGAAATACTACCATCTTCATTAAGTTCTCTAAAAGGATATGATTTATTAATTTGATAATCAGCCGTCTCCTCCATTAGGGAAACTAATTTCTTTATCTTCTGGTCTCTACCCTTATGAAAGTCTAATTGATGAATAGTAGCAATATCACTAATCTCACCTTTTCTAACCATATCCTTAATACCCACATAACTTATTCTTCCACTAGTAATTAATTTATTAAGTTCTTCGGCATCACTACCTAATAGAGTAGCATTTGCGTTTCCTCTTACAACTACATTATGGTCGTGAAGTAGTCTTTGATTTTTAAGTTTTATTCCCTCTAATGTTTGTTCCGCAGTTTCTTTTAATAATTTCATATTATCTAATTTTAACTTTTCACTTTCTTTAACCTTTTTAATTTCCTCATCCAGTTTATTTTCTGCTACTGTATTCCTTATCCGTCTATCAATAATCGCTTGCTCTATTGCTGATTGATAACGAGTTTTAAATCCCAGTCTAGTTCTACTACCTCTTAATATATTCCCTCCCGCAGTTCTAGGGTCTCTTAATCCCCTCATAGATAATTGAGATGATGGGGTAGGGTCAAACCTTTCAGTATCCAAAAAACCCCTCCTACCGCCAGTTCTTCTAAATACGGGTTCGGTGGGAGTATATACATTAAACCCGCGCCTCGCATCGGCATCTTCATATTCACCTAAACCGCTAGATTGTTTAAACTTTGCTACTTCCTCACCTTCATCTTTTCCTCTCGCTTCTACTTTAATATTAAAATCTTTACCTTTTGCTCTATCCCTAGTAGGGAAATCTGGTCTCCTTCTATCCCTAGTTCTAGGGCGTAAATTACTTCTTGCCCCAGTTTGACTTACAATAAGACTTCTTCGTTTAGGGTCTTTCGGTAATCCTTTTTTATCAATAGAGGTTATTTTTTCCCCTAATAATTGTAGGTCTTCCATACTAGCGGGTCTAACATAGAAATCTCTTATATCCCCTTTTCTACCTCCGCTGGTATTTCCTATACTACTATTATTCCACATCCTCCTATCCCTTAACTTTGCTAGATTTTTTCTTTGTCTCCTTTGTAATTTAGGGTCATCGGGGTTATATTTCCTAAGTTTATTTAATCTACGAAATTCATTACCGCTAGTTTCCCATAATTTTTTAGTTTCCCTATCATATAAAAAGTATTTTATTCCCCTAGGGGTTTTATAAGTTAAAGTAGAAACTTTATCATTTAACCCAGTCGCTTCCGTCTTCCATCCCTCCTCATCTCTACCCATTCTCCCCGATAAGTCTAATGTATCATAGAAATATGTAGGGTTAGGATTATAGAAATGACTAGATGTATCCCTAGCAATTCCTCGTGCTTCCCTATAAGAACCAAATAACTGAGTAGGAGAAAATGTGCGAGCGAAGTTTTGTCCCCTATTACTTTCGGGTGGGGGTAATTGTGGTTGTAATTCCCTAAATTGTTTAAGAAATTTCTTTTTCCTATTATCCTTCTCCGTAAATTCAGCCCTCATCTTTCTTAGTATCTCACTATCCCGACCCCGAGGTATGCCTCGGGTTTCCGTAGTCATTTCGGGAGGGAATATAAGTTCTCCTTCATCTACTCTTCCTCCTCCTAATCTTCCCGCTTTTCTTCTCTGTTGAGCGAGTGTTAAAGACCTATTCATTTATATTAGTTCTTATATTTTTTTCCTCTACTATCAGTTATGACTTTTTATGGATAATGAGTATAGAAATTAAAAATCGGCGATTTTGATATCTATTTAAAGATTTGCCTAAATATAATACTATGCCTTTAAAAGACAATCCGAGATATATAGAAGATATGAAAATAGGAGAAACTGGTGAAGACACATCACATCCTCTACTAGAAAGTGTTTTCGGTGAATTAAAAAGAACAACTTATAAGTATAATAGATTTGATTATACTAATGAAGAATATATTATAGAATTAAAAACCCGTCCTACGAGTAATCATAATGCTTATGATAGAGACGGAGGATTAATGTTTAATTATTCTAAATTAGAAGAATATAAAAAGAAAGGAGATAAAAGGAAATTAATAGTCGCTTTTAATTGTAAAGATGGATTATATTACTGGGAATATAACGAAAACAATTATACTACTGGAATAGGAGGGAGAAATGATAGGGGTTGTGATGAATATAGAGAGATGGCGTTTATCCCTAGTAAAGATATGAAAACTCTTTATGAAAAACCTAATCCTTTTAATACTTATTTATTAGATAGTGATGATGATTAGCGTAGCATCCCTTCGGTTAAGGGACAATATCTAAACGCCCGAATAGTGTATCATAATAGAGTAATCCCGAAGGAAGACCCGCAACACCCGTCTGTTGTATAGGGAAAAATTGAGTTGTTGATGGATTATTAGTAGTGAATTCATTTCCTACTGATAAGGATAAACCAGTTCCCGCAGTATATTCAGTATTAGGGGTTGTAATAGAAACATTACTAGTTCCATTATAAGCAGTTCCATTTACAGTAAAATTATCTAAATTAGTTCCTAATGCTTTCCCCGAAATAGTAGAGTTTTGTAAATCACTATTAGGAATATTATTAGTTGAGAATTCATTTCCTACTGATAATGATAAACCAGTTCCCGCAGTATATTCAGTATTAGCAGAAGCGATAGTAATTGCCTTACTACCATTATAAGTAGTTTCTAAACCATCAACACTCGCCATAGCGATATTAGACCCCGCAGTTAAGTTTTTGATATCCGTTGAGATAGTAGTTCCAGTTATATTAATCCCAGTTCCCGCTACCAGTAGGGAAGATAATAACGCCCATCTCGCATTAACACCATCACTCTTAATAATAGCACCATCTACTCCATTATCCCCATTAAGGATTATTTCTTCATTAACCTCTATACTATCACAGAATAGGGTATTTTGTCCGTCTATTGTTCTTTGCGCGTTATTATTTACACTCATCTTTATTAGTATTAGATTTTTTAAAATCTAAATCTAAACTCATAAAGTCTTTTTCATCTACATTAACCTTTAAGGTTTCCTCAACACATTCCTTTTCTAATTCATCATCACTAGTTTCACATTCTTCACTACTATAATCTTCGTCATCTAATTCCTCTTTGATTTCTTTGATTAGCGACTTTAATTCATCTTTGTAAGTTAGCCTCGCGACGACCTTAGGGTCTAGATTAAGATTATTAAATAATTCTCTTAACTTTTCCATAAACTATAAATAGAACCCTTTTATAATCTTATAAGAAAATATTTAAAATCTTTAAAAATTGTTTTAACAGAAAATAATATCTCCCATAGGATTAAATGGGACGGGTCTTAGATTACTATATGCTTGCGGTGGTGTTTCCTCTGTTTCTATATCACTCTCTTCCTCGCTGGATGAACTCTCTATCGGTGTGGTGGGACGGCGAGCAGATTTCTTTATCTTCTTTGTAAGTTCGCCTCGCGACGACCTTAGGGTAGAAGGATTTTTCTTTTTCTTCTTATAATAGTTATTAACTATTTCTTCTTCTTCTTCTTCACTACTACTTTGTATTTCTTCGTAATAGTTATTGACTACAACTTTCTTTTTAGGTTTAGGTTGTTTCCTTTGCCTAATAGGTTTAGGCGCTGGCGGTAGTGATGTTGATAGCGACGGCACTAGTGGTTCGGGTTCTTTTTCTTCTATCGTCATACTAGGTTTTTCCTCGCCTATCGCCATTAGTTTAAGGTTATTTATTTCCTCTTCACTAAGGGTATCTAATACACTCATCTCCTTTTCTACCTTCTTTTTTACTACCTTTTTCATTTCTTTTTTCTTTTGTTTATCCTCTTCTTTTTGTTTCTTTTTAAGTTCTATATTTGCTTTCCTCGCCTCTACCATTTTTCTAGTCGCTTCTAACTGAGCTGGGGTTCGGGGTTTTTTAACCCTCTGGACTATTTCTTCTTCACTATCACTCATTTATAGCATTAACCTAGAAAAAAGTTAGCATTATAGTAGTTTTTATTTTTAAGGTTGTGGTGGTGGTAAGTATTGATTTATCAATCAACCCTTAGGGTGTTATTTCTTCTTCTTCTTCTTCTTCTTCGGGAGGGTTTAGTCTAGCACTTCTCCGTAGAGTAGGTTTTTTAGCACGATTAGTCTGGTCTTCTGCTTCATCATCAGTATCGTTTTCATCTGGCGGAGGTTCTCTACTACACTGAAATAGATAGCAACAATTCATAGAGCATTTACATCTGCTTTTCCATATAATCATAAGGAGACCACCGATACTACCCAGTATTAACGCCATAGAACCCGCGAACTGGTCTATGGTGAAATCTTCCATCTTACCTATTTCCATCTTTACTTTGATAAAGATATTAATAAAAAGAATAACTTAAAAATAATTTTAACGCTCAATAGGTTCTATAATTTCGGGATGTTTATTAAATACTAGTCTTTTATTAAGGTTTTTATGATACATATTCTCATAACTTTCATTAGTGTCTATTAGGAGAAAATTATGCTTATCACAAAATACATATTTACAAACCTCTTCAAATAAAGGTTTAGGTAATAAAATAACCTCTTCAAAGATAGTTTCTAATTCTTTCTTATTAGTGCTTTTAAAGATGATATGATAATCCGCTACTGACCTAAGACTTCTAGGTAATTTATTAAACACTTGCGTAGATAGCCACATAGATAAACCAGCACCCTCTCCATCATCATCAGTTCCGCATATATGTCTCCTATTCATCATCATTTTATTAAGCAGAGTTAAAACCCCCGCATTTTTCTTAATATCATTAACTACATCATCACATAGTAGTAAAACTCTTTCCCCTTGCCCCTCTATTTCATCATAAACCTTCTGTAAGTTTTCCTCATTTAATTCCCCGAACTTCTGCTCTGCGGGAACGCTTTTTAATCTATTCTCTTTACTAGTAGATAAAGAAGGTGAGAATATATAAACTTTATCAAATTTCCTATAATAGGGAGACTTTCTAAAAGTCAATAATGAAAACATTAAGGTAGTTTTCCCTTGCCTAGGTTTAGCGGTAATTAAAAGGAAGTGATTATAAGTTCTCGGTAAAGGTTTAGGAATAGAAGCATCTTTTTTATCTACTGAAAAAGAAGTTTTTTTAACCTCTAACCCATTTAGTCGTTCTTCTGTTATACTCATTATATATACTAAGATTTTGTTTTAATTTTAAAATTAACCGAGTATTTTTTAGTTATATGGTCGTCTAGTTTTCTAACTGCTTTCCCGCCCATAATATAAGCATAAGTTCTCCCTAGCGCCCAACTAGTAGCGGATTGATTAGGTCTGCTTCCACTAGAATAAAAAGCACCCTCCGCTTTTTTATAGACTTCATCAATCGCCTTAAAAGGTACTCCACTAACCTTTGCGATATTCCTTTTACTTCTACCGCCTTTTAATTTGTCTATTTCTTTCCCATATTCCTTATCAAAAGCAATAGTCCATTTACTTTTTCTCTTTTTTACATCTACTTTCGGTCTATTAGTTTTCTCAAATATACTTTTAATCTGCTTTTGTCTATCCGCTTTACTTAATGTATCGGGTATATAGCGTTTAGGAATATCCCTAGTCTCCCCTTTGTAAGTTATTTTTACCATTACAGATACTTCGTTATATATATAGTATTTATTTTTTCTTTTTCGCTTTAATCGGTAAAGGTTTTAATCCCTTTTTCTTCCGTTCCTCATTTTCTTTTTTCCTTTTCTTTAAAAACGCTTCTCTTTGCTTTTTTGCCTTTTTGATATTATCTTCCTTCTGTTTCTTTTGTCTCGCTAATTCCTTTTTACTATGACATATTAAATAAGTCCCTCCGCTGGGCGCCCTCCTTACAAAACACTTTCCATCCTTTCTATCTTTCATTTTCCCCGCCATTGTTAGTCTTTTATAATAAGACTAATATATTAAAAAAGAAAAGTTTATAAAATATTTTTATTCGTCTATTCACGCTAGGGTTATGAATATCTTAGATATTCATTCATCTATATCATAGACATTAGGGGGAGGTAGTTGTTCTACTGGTGCTACTACTGGTGGTGGAACTAATTGATTAAGTCTTTGTCTCCCTCTATCAATCGGTCTCCCGAAACCATCTACTAGTGTATTTCCTCTCCTTCCATCTACAAAAACCTTTAATGATTTCCCCCGCGCTTTTAGAGTTCCATCGTCTTTTAAAAGACTTCCGCCTCCCGCTTCCGTTCTCGCTTCATATATTGCCGTCTTTAATGGATTAGGGTAATTATCATTATATTCCTCTTTAACATAAGGCATTCTTCCTACCCTTTTAATTAATGATTTCGCTCTACTTATTTCATCTCTTCTAGGTTGTGTAGCGACTTTCATATTTCTACTCATAGTAGATAAAGCATCTACATCTTGCGATTGACTAATTCCTCCTTCTTCTAAAACTCTTCCTATTAGGTCGGCGGGCAAACTATCCATTTTATACTTATTAAAAGATTTAATTTATACTAATTGTTTTCCTACTCTTTTTAATCCCTCTCCTCCGGCCCTAGGTCCTTCCATTTTCTTAATCTTATTCATATGACAAAATCCTCCGTGTCCCGCTTTAACATTCCCCACTAGGGAATTCGCTATCATTTGTGTTTTAGGAGGAAGTTTATTAATTTTCGCTACTGTCTTCTGTGCGTTCTCCTTCTGTGCTTTCCTTATTCTCTGCGCTTTCGCCGCAAATCCTTTCATCGCTATTCCACCTAGTTCTTCTGCTCCGTGAGCGAAACCTTTTAATAAACACCTTAACGGAGGGTTCTTATCATTCTTTCTACACTTCCTCGCCATTTTTACAGATACTTCGTTTTATACTATATCTTTTATTTTTTCTTTCCACCGCCTTTTTTCTTTTTTTTACTTCCCTTATTTCCACCTCTCGCGATAATCCCTAATAAAAGGGCGGAGGGCATTTTGTCGTGCTGTTTTTGAGTGATTAGTCCGTCCTTAACCGCCTTAGAAATCTTTTTATGTTCCGCTGGTGTCATCTCTTTCATTTTTATAACTTAACGGATATAATATTAATGAGTTTCATTTCCGTAATTTTTATATTTGTTAAGATAAATGGGAAGGACTAATAATGTATGGATATTAAATCTTTACTATGATACTAATAAAAAAGACTATATTAAAACTTTAACCGCATCTACATTAAGGGAATTAGCATACTTAATTGATTGTGAGGTTTATGATGTCTCTAACTTCTTTCATAAAATTACAAAACCTAAGGGTGTATTTGAGTATATTACCCTAACTAAGAATTAAGGGTTTTACTTCCCCGTGAGTATCTACTCCATTACAGAACCTCTCTCCCTCTACTAAACCTTTTCCATAATTAATCCTCATCGCCTTATCTAAATGGATTATTTTAACGGGAACTGATTTTTCCCCTTCTTTAAGATGTTCTATCAATCCGCTTCGCATCTGCTCTTGCCTTTCATAAAGTCTAAATCCTTCGGGTGCTTCCCATTCCTTACCCTCTGCTAATTTAGTGGAACGAATTTCCTCTTCATATTTCTTCTGTTCTTCTATTTTACTACCGAAGAGTAAGTGGTGGAAATCCTCATAGGTTAAATCCTTTCTACATCCCTTTGATGCGGATGCTTCTATATATCCCCCATCAAATACTTTCTTTTTAAGAACATACTGCTTACAACCCGCAACAATTCCCTTATCAAAATGGAACTCCCCATTATCAAAATCTTTCTGTTTTTCTACTAACCTTTTACATTCCGCTTTACATTCATCTTTACTTACACATTTATATTCTCTATCTTCGGGTTTTTTACACAAATCTTTCTCTATTTTCTTATTAAAGTATTTCTCTAACTTTTCCTCTGCTTCATTTTTCATACTTCCTAATGCTTCCCCAGTTCCGTCCCAACAAAACTCTTTTCTTAAAGTAGAGTAATCACATAACCTTCTATCACAGATACAACTATCCGTATCACAATATAATAGTGTCCCACCCACTCTCCTTACCGCATTCATAAACTTATGGATTTTAATTCTCGCTTCACTAGTAATAGCACTAGCAACCGCTACATTATAATCCGTTTGAGGCATCGGTTTAGATGTCCTAATGAAAAGGTATTCTCCATTATTCCCTACATTAGAGACTTCTTTATCCCTTACCATATTCCAGAAGTTTAGGTCATCTTTATCCGCTATATCCATTCCATCTCTTCCCATTCCCTCATCACCATTCGCATTAAGTCCCCAAAAACCATATCCACTATTAGCAACAATTTTCCAACACTGAGCGAGAGCGAGTTTTTTATCTTTCTTCGCTTTCGCTTTTCTATCTACCGCATCCTCAAAGAACGGAGCTAAAATCCCTTCTTCATTCCAGTAGGATAATCTTTCTCCCTTCTTATAATTCATCTGTCCGTTCATTCTAAACTTTATCGCATCTATTAGGATATGGTCGTAGATGTCTAATTGATTAGCATAATTAAACTCATTACTCCATATAGTAATCTCAGTCCATTCCCCGAAGTGAGGGAATAATAATTTATTTTCTCTTTTAATCCCATAAATAGGTAGGGCATTAAAATCCTTTGTTTTCACTTTAAACTTCATCATTCCCACAAAGAGAGGAAGAGGTTTTTTCTCCTTATACAATTTATTCCATCTATCTACTTCATATCGTTGATAATAGAAGGGAGTTCCATAAGGCACAATCTTCCTCGCGACATCGGGATATAAACTCGTGAAGTCATAATAATAACACTTCTTATCCCATTCCCCTATGTAATGTGCTTCACATCGCCCTCCTAAATATCCTTCCCGACAGAAGGCATCAAAACTCTTATTAAGATAATAGATAGGGAATTCACTTTTATCATAGTAATTCTTAAAGAAGTTATTTTTACTTAATGATGCTCCCGTTAGTTGTTTTGTTAAATCTAAGTTCATATTAGTATAAACTTCTTCATTCATAATATTTAGACATTCTAAAAGACCTAATGTATCATAATCACAATAAACCTTCTGCGATAACTCAATACGGAAATCATTAGAGGAAAGGGGTTTATCCAGTTTAGAAATATCCTTCTCACCGAAACAATTATCCATATTGATTTCATTAAAGTCAATTCGTAAGTCCGTTCCTAATTTCTTATGCTCTACATCAAACTCTTTTGTAAGTTTATCCAACCCCATAGGGAGTAATCTAAGACTATCCCTAAAAGTGATTTCACATTCATTATCCGCACTAATTATAGTAAGGTTTATGTAAGCACCATTAAGACATATAGTAGAGGTTGTATCTATCTTCCATAATTCTTTCGTATGGACTATATATTCATTAAGTAATAATAGTAAATCAAACTTCCCAGCGTTATGAGCGTAAAATGTATAGTTCTTAAACTCATTTCGGTTTTTATATAACCATACGAACCAGTCCTTTACACAATCCCTACCCCCGAAGGACGCTGTTTTCATTCTCGTAAAAGATACTCCATCAATAGGGTCATTATCTAGTTCATTATAGGAGAAGGAAAGTCTATAACATTTAAAATAATCATCATTTCCATTCCCCGTTGCTTCTATATCATAAGCACCTATTTTTCGGTTAAAGGGTATAGGTTTATGTTCTACTAACCCGTGCTTAGGAGACTGAAATATAAACTTATATAGACCTTTATATTTTGCTCGGGTCTTCCCATCAATAGACGCTTCATCTACATTATACTTCTCAAACACCCAGTTTTTATAATGCTCTTCATTCAGTATAATCCTTGCGAATTTCTTATCTATAATAACACTTTTTTCATTCACTACCTCTTCTTCGGTAGGGTCATCTTTTTCCTCTTCTATTTTCATCTTAAATATTTCCTTAGTCCTAAGAAGATTATACCATCTAATTAATGGGGTAAAATGATAATCAGCATTCCATAGTTCATAGGTAGTATATTCTTTTCCACTAAGTCCTTCTTCGGGTTTATAAACCTTAATAAGGGTGAAAACATTATCATAGACTTTTACAATACAACGGGTATCACATCTCTTATTCTGTATATTAACCCAGTTTTGTATGTCTTCATCAGTAGTAGTCTTTTTAGTCGCATTAATTCTTTTCTTAATTTGTTTCGCCCTATTGTTTAGTAGGGACTTTATTTTAAAATGTCCTTCTTCCATAATCATATCCTCTACTTTTTGTATAGGGACTTTATCGGTTTCCCATTCTCTAAGTAATCTATGAAACCCTATACATCTATAAAAGCAATTGCTTCTAGATGGACTATCAAAGATTAGCCATTTCTTATATGCCCTCGTCATATTAAGGTGTCCGCCAGACCCCATAATCCCTTCGGGCGGAACTAAATAACTAATCATTATCGTCTTAAAATCAGTAAGAATATCTAAATCATTTTCATCATAAGTATCTTCCCATAACTCAAACTTATCCTCAAATAATTGTTCCACTTCGTCTATTGTATAGTTATCAAAACGGGGAAGTGAAAGTGCTTCCATATCCACATATCTAGTTCCCCTATTACCCGCCTCCCTATCGGTTGCGTCTTCTCCTTCTTTATTAGTCAATCGTATATTAAAAGAGGCATTAGGGTGTTTCCATCGGGTATTATTAAATGCCCTTCTAATATTAATTACCATAGTATCTACTAGGTTAAAATTATCACCAGCATCCTCAAAAGGGAATATGTAAGTATATACCGCTCCACCAGCGACAGATGATTTTTTCATTCTACCCTTTGCCTTTATAAAACGCTTCTCCCTCACTTTCTTATCAAAAACTTTCCTCGCATCCTCAAACGCTTTTGCTCTCTTAATCAACTTATCCTTAGGGATATTACTATCCGTAGTAATCGTCATCGCACTCGCCATCGCTTTTAGTCGCTCGGGGATAGTCGTATCATAAAACCTTAGGTTGTTTGAGTTAGGAACTATAACCCCTACACCCTTACTCCGTAAAGCGAATATAGTTTGCTTAATATCATCACGCCTTTGCCTTGCGGTAGCGTTTGCTGTTTGTCTTTTTTCTTTTTCCTTATTAAAGATTGTCTTTAATTGTTCCTTCCTCTCGGGTTTATTTTTAACTGCTTCCTTATATTTATCAGTTAATCTCCTTATTGCTGATGGGGAGTTTTTCTTATCCGCCTTTTGTAGGGCATCTGCGAGGTCTTTGTATCGCCTACTTAATTCACTAAGGGTTGTAGTATTTAACTTCCCATTAGTCCTTCTAACATTCCCACTCATATATGATACTTAAATATATTAATTCCTTATTCTAATCTCTATTTATTTCGGCGTTAATTCTTTTTTATATATACTATTGCTATTTCTTTATATGCCTTTTTGCCCTATTTTGTCTATCTCTC
>Ga0208899_1001043_pt1 | contig 20012 bp, 36 predicted proteins | sample VirMetDEL_Nov_24_FD_184518 | JGI IMG/M metagenome (GOLD analysis project Ga0208899, IMG submission 184518) | Aqueous microbial communities from the Delaware River and Bay under freshwater to marine salinity gradient to study organic matter... | ecosystem: Environmental > Aquatic > Marine >... | reverse complement strand
AGAAGCCCCTGCTGGTGGATCAGCAGATATTGACTTATTTTCAGCTACCGAAGGTACTGGAGTTAATGACACAGGAATAGGTGCTTTAACAGAAACCTCTATTATTAATGGGGGAACACAAGCGGCAGGAACTCTTACTGCTGGTGGTGATATTGCAGCAGATCAGTTTTTGTATCTTGTAAGTCAAGGCACAGGTGATGCAACATATACTGCTGGTCGTTTTTTGATTGAAATCACTGGTTTTGATGTAGCAAGCTAATAGGAGGTACTAATGGCTGGTCCAGTAAAAGCCTTTAATTTTGACCAAGGTGCAACCCCAGCGATTGTTGGGCCTGCTCGTTCTCGTATACGTCAGGTTGTTATGTTTGGCGCTGCCGCTGGTGCGTTTACTATAAAAGATGGTAGTGCTACGGGAGATGTTTTGCTTCAACAAAGTTTTGCTGCAGGAAATCATGTTTTAAACATTCCTGATGATGGAATTATTGCTTTTAGTGGTTGTTTTGTCGCGGCTTTGACAGGATCTGGTAACAAACTTACAATTTTCTTGTCATAGGTAGTTTTATGGCTCGTACAAGAGACAAACAACCGCCAAAAACAAAAAAGTATTTCCGTTCCACAAAAAGTGGGGCGGGAATGACTAAAGCTGGTGTTGCTAAATACAGGAAAGATAATCCTGGTTCTAAATTGAAAACAGCAGTAACAGGCAAAGTTAAAAAAGGTAGCAAAGACGCTAAAAGACGCAAATCTTTCTGCGCTCGTTCTGCTGGTCAAATGAAAAAATTTCCTAAAGCGGCTAAAGATCCAAACAGTCGTTTAAGGCAAGCAAGGAAAAGATGGAAATGTTAAACGGAATTTCTATTGCATTTGTTACTGTCACATTAACCTCTGTTATAGGTTTGCTTGCATGGATTGCAACATCTGTAGTAGATTTAAAAACAGATACGGCTGTTATAGCTGTTAAAGTAAATGAAAATCATAAAATGATAACAACTCTTTGGAAAGATTATATAGACAGGAGTTCAAATGGCAATCTCGCGTGGCTCAATGAGGCAACAGATATCGAATCCTCCTCAAAAGAAAAAGTTTATTAAGAAAAAAAAGAAGAAAAAAAATGGCTAAAGATGCATGTTATAGAAAAGTAAAGGCTAGATACAAAGTCTTCCCTTCTGCTTATGCATCAGGTGCTATTGCCAAGTGCAGAAAAGTTGGCGCTTCAAATTGGGGCAATAAGTCTAAAGCTAAGAAAATGAAAGATGGTGGGCCTGCTTTGCCTGCAAAAAGACCTTCTAAAAACTCTAATGTAGCTCGTGGCTGTGGTCTTGTAATGGAAGACAGGCGCAAGGTTACAAAGTTTACATGAGCAAAGAATGGCAGTACGAAAAACAAAAAAAGGCTTGGCTCTTAAAAGATGGTTCAAAGAAGATTGGAAAGATGTACGCACGGGGAAAGCGTGTGGGCGTGGCAAAAGTGAAAAACGGGGTACTCCATATTGTCGCCCCTCCAAGCGGGTTAGCTCTAAAACACCAAAAACAGCAAGTGAACTTAGTGTATCCGAAAAAAGAAGCAGAATAGCGCAGAAAAAGAAACTTGGACAACCAGCGGGTAAACCAAGAAGAGTGCAGGCTGTTAAAAGGAAAAAAAGGTCTTCTTAATGTTCCCTGATTTAGAAGAAAAAATTAAATCAGATTTAAGGAATTGGTCTAAACATGCTTTAGAAATTCCTAACGAACACTATAACAATTTACCTCCTTGCCCATACGCAAAAGCAGCTTGGATGAATGAAAAAATAGCTTTTGAATTTAACTATATAGACGGTGAAGATTTAATATATTCATGCATAAACAATTGGAAAGATGACAAAGAAGTATTGATATTAATTGACTTCTTCCCAATGGATTTAGATGAATTGGATATTTTTTTAGATGATTTAAATCAAGATATAAGTCAAGGAAAGTATAATACAAAAGATATGTATCTCATGGGCTTTCATCCAGAAGATGAGAGTAATGAGTTATTAGATGAAAGTCTTGATATGGAAGAAGATTCAAGTCCCCCTTATGCTATGATTTTTTTCCAAAGATTAAGTAAGTTGCAAGAAGCTTCAGATTCCCTTAGAATAAAAGGGTATTACAATATATGCGAAGACTATTATGATGCTGGATCTTTATACGAACGTAGAAAGTCTATTTATAGGAGATTAAAGAATGGTAATGAAAAAAGCTAAAAAAATGATGCGTGGGGGTAATGTATCTCCTAGAAAAGCTATGGCTATGGGAATGATGGATGGCGGTAAAGTAAAGAAAGCCAAAAAAATGATGCGTGGCGGTAAAGTTAAAAAATAATGACTGTATCAGGTTCAACTAATTTTGAACTCGATGTATCTGATTACATCGAAGAAGCGTTTGAGCGTTGTGGTTTAGAGGTTCGTACTGGTTATGACTTAAAAACTGCTAAAAGATCGTTGAACCTTTTATTTGCTGATTGGGCTAATAGAGGTCTTAATCAATGGACTATTACTCAAAGAACACAAACTGTAACGCAAGGTGACGCAGATATTACTTTGGGTGCAGATGTTATTGATGTTTTGTCTATGGTTGTTCGTAGAGACAGCACAGATATTAGCATGGAGCGCGTTAGTAGGGATGAATATTTGTCTATACCTAACAAATCCACTCAAGCTAGACCCACTCAATTTTTTATAGACAGACAAATAACACCAGTTTTAAAAATATGGCCTGCTCCTGAAAATAACACAGATATTCTAGTTTATGACGCTTTAACAAGAATTGATGACGCTGATACATTTACAAATACTGTTGAAGTGCCTTTTAGATTTTATCCCTGTCTTGCTGCTGGTCTTGCGTATTATTTAGCAATTAAAAAATCCCCAGATAGAATACAACTTCTAAAAGCTATTTATGATGAAGAGTTTGAAAGAGCAATGACAGAAGACAGAGATAGAGCTTCATTTAACGTGTCTCCTAATCTTAGGTACTACAAGGTTTCTTAATGAGTAATTTTGCATCTGGTAAATATGCTTATGGGATTTCAGATCGCTCTGGGTTTAGATATCGATTAAAGGATATGAGGAAAGAATGGAACGGCTCTTTAGTTGGGTTTGATGAATTTGAACCAAAACATCCACAGCTTGAGCCATTAAGATACAGAACAGACCCAGAAGCTTTAAAAAATCCTAGACCAGATACAAATGATGACAACGATTCTTTTGTTGTTTATACAAATACAGGTCTGGGAATAATAGGCACTGAGCTAGAAACTTTTAAATTAACTGGTTCTGTAGGAACAGTTACAGTGAGTACGACATGAGCTTTACATTTACAACTTTAAAACAGGCTATTCAAGATTGGACAGAAAATGACGAAACAACTTTCGTTAGTAATCTTAATATCTTTATTAAAAACACAGAAGAACGTATTTTAAAACTTGTTGATTTAGATTTTTTTAGAAAGAACGTGTCTGGTTCAACTTCAAGTAGTAATCGTTTTTTAGCTACACCTACTGATTATCTAGCATCTTTTTCATTATCTGTTACAAATGGCAGTAATAAAGAGTTTTTACTGTTGAAGGATGTTAATTTTATACAAGAGTTTAATCCTAACTCTTCAACTACTGGAACACCAAGATATTACGCTCCTTTTGATGTAAACAATTTTATATTGGCTCCAACTCCAGATGCAAACTATGCTTCTGAGTTACATTATTATTATAGACCTCAATCAATTACTGCTACCAGCGATGGAACTTCTTGGCTTGGCACGAATGCGCCAGATACATTGCTTTACGGATGTTTGGTTGAAGCATATACTTTTATGAAAGGTGAGGCTGACTTATTACAACTTTATCAAGCTAGGTTTAACGAAGCTATATCTCGTTTAAAGAACTACGGTGAGGGCGTAGAAAACAGTGACGCATACAGGGAGGGTCTTGTTCGCGTTCAAAAAACATAAGAGGGGCAATATGAAAAAATTAAAAGGTAAAAACATAGCGATTGTCGCATTAGGCGTATCGTTTTCAGAATACGTTTTATCAAGAATAAACTCTGTAAAATATGATGAAGTATGGGGCATTAATAGTATTGGTGCTATATTTCATGTAGACAAAACATTTATGATGGATCCTGCGAGTAGGTTCTTAGATGATGTAAAGGCTGGTTTGCAAACAGGTGTTGGTAGAGAATTTTTATTAAAAACACCTAACAAAGGGCCTATATATTCTTGTGCATTAGATGAACGTGTTCCTGAAATTATTGAATATCCTTTAGCAGAAGTTGTTAAAAAGGTAGAAGCTTGTTATTTTAATAATACTGTGGCGTATGCCGTTGCTTTTGCCATTGCAGCCGAAGTGGGCAAAATTAATTTATTTGGAATAGATTTTTCATACAAAAAGAACATACACCACGCAGAGGCGGGTAGAGCTTGCGTAGAGTTTTGGTGTGCTATTGCCACAAAAAATGGCATACCTGTTCAAGTCGCAAGATCTTCTTCACTGCTAGACACTAATGTTCCTGACAATGAAAAGCTTTATGGATATCACAGGTTAGAAAACCCTTTGGTTCAAACTTTTTCTGAAGGAAATTTAATGATAGCAAAGCAAAGTGAGATGACTGCTCCAGAACCAATTGATAGCCAAGAAAAAGACGCTGTATTAATTGGCAGGCACGACATTCCAAATGTAAGTTATATTGAAGAAAACAAGCCCAAAAGAGGCCGACCCAGAAAGGTTAGAAAATGATTAGTGTAGAGACAGGGGTAACTGTTCAATCTGTAAACGTAATGACCTCAAACGAAGGGGGTTTAAATACGGAGCAACTTACTCAATTAGCTATGGATAAGGTTATAAATGTTGCAGATAGCGCACCGCCTGCTATAAAGGATCAGGCGGAGGCTTTTCGCGGTTCTATAGAGAATGTGCTACGTCATTATATAGAATTGGCAAGACGAGAAGAACGTGCTACAATCGCTTATAGGATGGCGAAAGCTGGACAAAAAGAAATGGCTGATCTTGTTAGGAGAATATAAATGGCTATAGCTCAAGCAATGTGTACTTCTTTTAAGAAGGAACTTTTAGAAGGTGTGCATAATTTTAAAAACTCTGGTGGAGGCACCTTTAAACTGGCTTTATACGCAGAGGGAAGTGGTGGTAAAAGCTCTACAACCGCAACATTAGGTGCAACAACAACTGCGTTTACTACAACGGGTGAAGTTGTTTCAAGTGGTTCATACACAACTGGTGGTGGTACACTAACTAGAGTAGACCCAACAACTTCTGGCACAACTGGATTTACTGATTTTGCGGATTTAGATTTTACAACAGCAACAATCACAGCAATGGGTGCTTTAATATATAATTCATCTGCTTCTAATAAAGCTGTTGCAGTTTTAGACTTTACCACAAATAAAACGTCTACTTCTGGTACTTTTACAATTCAGTTTCCAACAGCAAACGCTTCTAACGCTATTATTCGCATTGCGTAGGTGGCGTTATGGCTCTTGTTTTAGGTGATCGTGTTAAAGAAACTACGACCACGACAGGAACAGGGACTTATAACCTTGGTGGTGCTGAAAATAACTTTCAGGCGTTTTCCGTTGTAGGTAACGGAAACACAACTTATTATTGTTGCCAGGATAGTTCTAACTTTGAAGTTGGAATAGGAACGTACACTGCTTCTGGCACTACATTAGCCCGAACTACTATATTGCAGTCTAGTAATTCAGATAATGCTGTAAGTTGGGGTTCTGGTACAAAAACTATTTTTTGTTGTTACCCTGCTGAAAAAGCCGTTTTCTTAAATGCCAGCAATGATTTAAACGCATTATCGTCTGGTGCTGTAATTATAACCACACTAAACTCAGACACTCCTTCTACAACTACTTCAAGCAGTGATGCTGATTTTATTTTAATAGATGACGGTGGCACAATGAAAAAGATCACCCCAGCTAATTTAGGAATTGGTGAGGGTGCATCTAAAGGTTTTGCTACTGCTATGGCAATAGCATTGTAGGAGTTACACATGGCACAGGATTTTGAAAGAAATATAGCAAGAAATATAGGAACCTCTGCAAGCACCTTGAGAACAGCAAACTCAGATGACGCGGTGGTTGGAATTAATATTGCTAACGTGACAACATCTCAGATATTAGTTGATGTGTATGTAACATCAAGTTCTTCTGATTACTATATTGTTAAAGACGCTCCTATCCCAACAGGGTCTTCGCTGCAAGTTTTAGATGGTGGCGCAAAAATTGTGTTGCAGTCTGGTGATGCTTTGAAGGTTGTCAGCAATACAGCGAGTAGTTGTGATGCTTGGGTTTCAGTGGTTGATGCAATTAGCACGTAAGGAAAAATTATGAGTAATATAATAACATATTCTAGTCGTTTTGATTCTGTTGGGGACACACAAATAACAGAAAATATTGAAATTGTTCAATTAACTATAACTGCATCGTCTGGTTCTCCTAGACTGACATTTACAAGCGGTGATGGTGGCTTTTCAATTTTAGATATTGATTTTGTACCAGAATCTACATTTCATATATATGTTCCTGCCCCAGGACTAAGGGCAGGCAACTTGTGGATTTCTACCATGACGGACATTACTTCATGCACCATTTTCTACAATATAGTTGAATAGGAGATGTTATGCCTTATATCGGTGGTCAGCCAACGGCAAACTTTGTAGATATACCAGCCGTAGAGCGATTTAACGGAAACAATTCTACCACCTCTTTTACATTATCTAGAACAGTAGGGAACGACCAAGATATTGTTGTTTCTGTTGATGGTGTTATTCAAGACACAAACAAGTATAGCGTAAGTGGTACGACACTCAGCTTTAACACTGCTCCCTCTACAGGCACAGGTAATATCTTTGTAAATTTTCTTGGTCTTAATATTGCCACAGTTACACCTCCGACAGCTAATAAGTCTGACTTTCTTGGTGGCGGTATGTTTCGTGTGAATGATAAGACTGTAGGTGTTAATGTCACGATAGGTGGCGCAGAGAATGCTAGTGCTACTGGTCCTATCGCTGTAGCTTCAGGGGTAACGCTTGATGTAGAATCAGGTGGTACGTTGGTGATAATATGAGTACATTAAAAGTAACAACGATACAAACATCTGCTGGTGGTGCAGTTGCGTTGACTAAACAAAACGCTGCAAAGGCATATATTCAATTCTCAGATGCCGATGGAGTATTTGATGAGACATTTAATGCTAGTTCAACCACTGAAAATTCTAATGGTAATTTAAGTTATGGGCTTACCTCTAGTATGAGTAATGCAGACTATCCTGCCAGTGGTGAGGCTGGAGGAAACTTTAGTACCGCATATAGTAGAATAATTTCTCATTTTGGTTCTACCGCAAGCACTGCCCAAATAAGATGTACAAACAGTGCTACCTTTACTACAGGAACTTCTTTTAGATTTTGTAGTATTTTACACGGGGACTTAGCATGAGTACCTTTATAGTTGACAATCTCAAAGGTAAAACCACTGCTAACACTATGACTGTCCTTGCTGGTCATGCCACAGATAGTACGACTACAATAAATCTTGAGCAGGGGTTGGCGAAGGCTTGGATAAATTATAATGGCACAGGAACAGTATCCGTAAGGGATTCTTTTAATATGACTAATTTAACAGATGTAGGAACTGGTAGACAAACTGTTGATTTTGTAAACGATTTTTCTGCTGCTGATTATTCTGCAACAATGGGAACTCAGTATATTGGGGGTAGTACAAACGGAGTTTTAGTTGAAGACGGAGGTCTTAGTGCTGCTAGAACTAGTACAACAAGCATTTTAAAATTACGGGGTGAACAAAGTGGTGGTACAGATTTAGATTTATCAGTAGCATCTGTATCAGTATTGGGAGATTTAGCATGAGTACCTTAAAAGTAGACAATCTCCTGTTGTCAAATAATAATGCAGGCACTGGTAGAATACTTGAGGTAGTATCAGGTGTGTGTGATGGAAGTTCAATGACTACTTTAAGTGGCACATATACTTTTGAAAACGTAACAGCGAAACAAACTCTAAGCACAAGTTATCAAGACCAAACAGGTAGCCTTATAAATTATAAGCCTCCTGAAGGAACAAAAAGAGTTATATACGAGTCTTATTTTCACATAATGGGTATTGATGCTGACCCTATTGGGCATCACAGGCTGTACGTAGACGGTGTAGAAGTTGAAGCTGCTAGAGTAACTTACAGGGCAGAAGACCTTCAAGGTAGGGTTTCTTTTAAGTGGATGTTCACTGTTGGGTCTTCTACGGATAATGTTAATTATGGGAAGTTTAGCACTTGGACAACCTTAAAAGAAATTAAAATACAAGTTAGGCAGTACAACACAGGTAACGAATACGACTTACACAGTACAAACCATTGGGATGGAACTGGCACAGACATTTTTTCAGTTCCAATGTTATTCATAACAGCAATAGGATAAAAAATGGACACACCACAATTTCAAGGCACACACTTATTTGACAGACTATGCTGGGCTAAAGAAAACCTAGACGGAGTGCAATCAGACTACCGTGTAGTATATGAAGATAACATAGAAGAATGTGCAAAGATACTTGTGCCAGACCCAAATTGGATGGCTTGTGCTTTACAGGGTGGTATATTGCCACCTGTTTGGGTATACTGGGAGTTAAAAAAAGATGAAGCACAACCTGATTTTAAAAAGCATACTCGTGGGTATTTGTTACATCAGACAGAACCTATCGAGGCAATGACAGAGGAAGAAGCAATAGAATACTTAATTCAGAAGGATGTACCAGAACATGTCTGGAAGAATTGGGATGAAGGTAATCGTCCTAAGATGGTTATCTGTAGGAAGAATCAACTTCCTGCAACTAGAGAATGGCGTAACTCTTGGCGTATTAGCGAAGATGTTACCGTAGCAGCATAACTTATAGGAGTATTAAAAATGGCTGTAGCAACTTATATTGTTGATAAGGACGGTAATCAAGCAAATGCCGCTAGTGTAACCGTACCTTCAAATAGAGACTTTCGTGGAGCTTGGACACTAAGCGGCAGTGTTATATCAGAGGACTTAACCAAGGCGAAAGAAATTTTCAAAGATAAAATCAGAGAAGTTCGCGCACCTTTGTTAGAAGCAGAGGATGTTGTATATATGAAAGCATTAGAGACTGATGATGCAACTGCAAAAGCAGCTAGTGTAACAAAGAAAACTAATCTTCGTAATGCTCCAGCAGCTAGTGCTATCACAAATGCAACAACGATTGCAGAATTAAAAGCAGCATGGGATACTAGCCTGTTAGGTGCAAGCCCATACGCATAGGAGAAGGCTATGGCACTAACACAAGTTAGACCAGAGGGAATAGACCCACGTTCAGGCAGTATTATACAAATTCAGTATACGCAGTATATCACTGCCACTTCTATGAGTAACAGTGCCAATACCGATACAGCTATTGATGAATTAGCGGTAAATATAACTCCTAAATTTAGCGATTCAATTATCAAACTTGAGGGATATTTGTCACATGAACACTCTAATGTTAACTTTTCGGCTAATGCTATGGGGTTTTTTTATAGAGGGTCTACGAAACTAGCGACAACAGGTGGTTCTAACAGGCGAATGGGAATAGCCGTGCCACTTATAAGTTATCATCAAAATGCAGGGTCTACGATAGATGGCTTTAATTTATCGTGGTTTGATAATGCCCATAACACAACTTCACAAATTACTTATAAAATAGGTTTTACAACATTTTATGCTGGAACTATGTACATTAATAGAACTGTTACCGATACTGATAGTAACGAGTATGAAAGAGGTGCTTCTTTCATTTCAGCTACGGAGATAGCAGGGTGACGACATGAGTAGAGCATCTGATTTAGCAAATGTAATAGCAAGTGGTTCTACTGATATTGTAGCCGAAGGAACTGCCACAACTAATTTACAACAGGGGTTGGCGAAAGTTTTTGTAGTTGGCGCATCAAATAAAGCTAGTGTTCTTACATCTTTTAATTGTTCTCATCTTTCAGATGACGGCACAGGTAAACAATCTATTGGTATTACTAGTGCTTTTTCAGATAGTAATTATGTTCCTACTACTAGTTTAGCCGCTGGTGGAGATAAAACGCACACCCACGAAAGAACTAGTTCTTCTGTTTGTCAGTTTATAAGTAGAGATGCGTCCAGTGCTTCATTAGAAGATTTAGAAGTATCTGCGTCAATTCACGGAGATTTAGCATAATGGCAAGCGAATTAAGAGTAGACACACTAAAAGATGCCAGTGGTGCTAACTCCGTTGGCTTGTCGTATGTAGCAAATGGTAGTGCAAAACAATGGTGTAATTTTGTAGGGTCAAGCACAACTGTAAATGATTCATTTAATACTGCGTCTGTTACAGATAACGGCACAGGCGATTTTTCCCCGCAGATTACCAATGACATGAGCAACGTAAACTATAATATTGCTTGTATGATTAAACCTACAACTGGACAAACAAATCAAAGTCTTAATAGAGCCGCCAGTATAAGATATAATGAATCACCTACTGCTGGAGGATACAGAGTTATAACAATTACTGGTGGAGTTGGTCCTGAAGATAACGATAAAACTATGCCCACCATTCACGGAGACTTAGCGTAATGCCATACATAGGAAAAAGCCCAACTAACGGTGTACGCACACGCTTTTTATACACAGCTACTGCGGCACAAACAGTATTCTCAGGCAGTGATAGCAGTTCTAATGTCCTTGCATACACAGATGGTATGTACATGGATGTATATCAGAATGGTGTGCTACTAAAACCTACCACAGACTATGCCGCAACCAATGGAACATCTGTAACCTTAACAACTGGTGCATCAGCTAGTGATGTCATTGAGATGGTTGTGTATGATGTGTTTAGTATTCAAGGTAACTACACCAAGACTGAATCAGATACACGTTATCCATTCAAAGGTAACAACAGTATCATACGCCTTAATGGTCAAACAATAAGTAACGACATTACAATTGACAGTGACGAGAATGGTATGTCAGCAGGACCTATTACACAGAATGCTACGGTTACTGTTAATGGATATTGGAGTATAGTATGACCAGTGTATTAAATGTAGATACCATTGCGGCAAAGGATGGCACTAGTCCTGTTGCGTTGACTAAGCAAAGTGCGGCAAAAGTATTTTCTTCTAACAAAACACTATCTGGTTCTACTCCTACATGGCTTCCAGATGTAGATAGTTTTAATGTTAGTTCTACTACAGACACACAAACAGGCTATGCAATTATAAATATGACAAATGGATTTAACAATACTGCTTATTCGTCCACTGGAAGTTCTGCTGGTTTCTCTGTAAACGATTTAGTAACAACTAGATATCAATCCACAACATCCACTGCTGATGATATAAGAATATATGATGGTTCATATAGGGATGCTTCTTTCAGTTATGTGGCATTTGGAGACTTAGCATAATGGCAAGCAAACTTAAAGTAGACGAACTTGAAGGTGTAACCACTGCTGGGTCAATAGATGTAATAGGCGAAGGCGGTAGCACGACCACAAATCTTCAGCAAGGTTTGTTAAAAGCATGGACAGTTGATTCAAGTTCTAGTGCTGGAACGGTTGGAGATAGTTTCAATAACAGCAGTTTTAGTGACGATGGAACAGGACAAACCACTATAACTTTAACAAATCCAATGAATACCGCTACAAACTGGTGTGTTACTCAAGGTGCAACATTGCAATATCCTTTTAGGTCTAACGCAGAATCAAGCACAACACATAGTTTAGACACTGTTAGTGGAGCTGGAAGTTTTACGAATGGTTCTTCAAATGGTATGTGTTCAGGAGACTTAGCATAGGAGTTTAAAGATGGCGTTGCCTTTTTCAGCGTTTTCAGAACGTCCTTTTGCTGATGCTGACCAAGTAACCGCTCCTTCGGCAGGAGAGTGGGGTGGTAGTGCATGGGGTTCTGGTGGTTGGGGTGGATCAATTCCAGTTACTGTAGCAGTCACAGGAGTAGCTGCTACTTCTGCTTTGGGCAATGAAAGTGTCACAGGTACAGGTTCAACCACAACAACAGGAGTACAAGGCGTTGCCAATGCAGGGTCTTTAATTGTTTCTGGCGCAGCCGTAACTGGCGTATCAGGATTAGCTTCTGTAAGTGGGTTAGGTGAAGAATCTGTTGTTGGTACGGCAAATGTATCTGTAACAGGATTATCTGCCACAAGTGCTGTTGGCAACGAAACAGTATCTGCTTCAGCATCTATTGCAGTCACAGGATTATCTGCGACAGGCTCAGTTGGCAATGAAACTGTAACTGGCACAGCATCTATTTCACTTACGGGAGCATCTGGCACAAGTGCGGTTGGCAATGAAACTGTAACTGCAAACTCTACTTTAACTGTAACGGGTTTATTTGCTACAGGATCAGTTGGCAATGAAAGTGTAACAGCAGGAGCCTCTGTATCTGTTACAGGGGTGTCTGCCACCTCTTCTGTAGGCTCTGTATCTGTGGCAGCTACTACAAATGTAGTAGTTTCTGTTACAGGAGAGTCAGCTGCCACCAGCTTGGGAAATGTAACAGTAGACCTTGTGACACCTGTAGATGTTACAGGAGAGTCAGCTACAGGAGCTATTAGTTCTGTAACAGTTGTTACTGCATTGAACATAACTGTAACACCAACAGGAGTGTCTAGCACTACTACTCTTGGTGATGAGACAATAACCGCAGGCTCTTTAGTCATTGCTTCAGGTAATTCAGCTACCTCAGACGTAGGTAATGAAACTATTTCTGGAGGGTCTGCTTTAACTCCGACAGGCGCAGAAGGAGTAGCTAATGCTGGTTCTTTAATTATCTCTGGAGCCGCAGTAACAGGGGTGTCTGGTCAAGCGTCTACCTTAAATATAGGGGATGAAACTGTTACTGGTTCAGCAAACATATTCCCAACAGGGGTGTCTGCTACAGGAAATACGGGTTCAGTAGTTATTGAGTCTAAATACTCTGTAACAGGGGTGTCTTCAACTGGATTAGTTGGAGATGTTACTCTAATAGGCAATTCAAGTGTAACTGTAACAGGCGTTGAAGGAACATCATCCGTTGGTGAGGAAACCATTACAGGAGATGCAAATTTATCTGTTACAGGAATTTCTGCAAACACAACTTTAGGCACTGTTAGCGTTACAGGAACTTCAAACCATGTGCCAACAGGAGTGGAAGCGCAAGGAGAACTAGGTGATGAAACAGTAGCAATAAGTGTTACTGCTGTAGTTTCTAATGTTTCTGCGTTAACAAGTGAATTAGGTAACGAAACAGTAATTGCGGGAGCTACTGTAGATGTAACAGGGGAGGAAGCGACTTCTGCATTAGGAGACGAAACAGTTGTTGGTAATTGTATTGTTATTCCTACAGGTGTTGAAGCCACTGGCACATTAGGCAACGCAACTGTAGAAACTATTACCTTTGTTTCTGTCACAGGTCTTTCTAGCACTGCTTCAGTTGGTTCTGTAACCATTGTAGGAACAAGCGTTGTTACACCAATAGGATTGTCAAACACTGCAATTCTTGGTAAGGTACTTGTGTGGGGAAGGATTGTTCCTGACCAAAATGCAAACTATTCGGAGATCAGCCCATCTCAAACACCAACTTGGAGTCAGGAGACTGCCTCTCAAACACCAAATTGGTCAGAAACAAGCGCAAGTCAAACACCAGCTTGGAGCGAAGAAGAGCCGTCACAAAACCCTAACTGGACAGAGGAAGCCGCATAATGGCAAGTTCATACACAACAAACCTTGGTATCGAAAAACCAGCAACAGGTGAACAATCTGGTACTTGGGGTGCTACAACAAACACTAACTTTGACATTTTGGACCAAGCGATAGATGGAATCATATCCATAACTCTATCGAGTGCTGGGTCTTCTGGTTCTCCTAATAGTTTACCTATCAGCGATGGGGCAGTATCGAATGGTCGTAACAAGTTTATAGAGTTTACAGATGGTGGTGATTTAGGTGCTACAGCTTATGTGCAGCTAACTCCCAATGACGCAGAAAAAACTGTTCACATACGAAATAGTCTTTCTGGAAGTCGTTCAATTCTTATTTTTCAAGGCACCTATAACTCAGGAAGAGATTTTGAAATAACTAACGGAAGTGACGTTTTCTTGAAGTTTAGCGGAGGTGGTTCCACCGCAACCGTTACAGACGTATATGCTAGTTTAGCTGTGACAAAAATTGATGCCGCAACCTTGGCTATCGGAGGTACAAATGTAACCTCTACTGCTGCTGAATTAAATATTTTGGATGGTGTTACAGCCACAGCTACAGAGTTAAATAAGCTAGATGGTGTAACCGCGACAACAACAGAACTTAATTACGTAGACACAACCGCAGGCACTGTGGTTGCCTCGAAAGCAGTCATAGTAGATAGTAACAAAGATACTAGCGGTGCAAGAAATATAACTGCGACAGGTATTATTGCTTCCACGGCTGATGGTGCTACTGCCTTACAATTAGGTCCAAGTGGTCACTTTACAGCCGAAGTGGATTCAAGCAATCGTTTAGTGTTTAAATTTAATGGAACTGTAATAATGAGACTTTCTAGTGCTGGAGCATTAGAAACAGCCGATAACATAACCGCATATCAGAGCTTCTAGTCATGGTTTTACCTACCAGTGGTGCATTATCTTTAGGACAAATCGCAACAGAGTATAGCGATAGTCAACCTAACTCTATGAGTGAGTTTTATAGGGGTGGCAGTCTTGTTCCCACTACTGTCTCAGGAAGTGCTACACAAGCCGCCCCATCTTCTGACGGGACATACGCTGACTTTGGAGGGGTAACTGGGTTAACATTAGTCAGAGCTTTAACAAGCACTACAACGTGGGTTCCATCAAACGGAGGTAATGGTGGGCAAAATAATGTTTTTAGATCAGCGGGCGGTAGTATTACACTAGGTAGTAGTAATTCCAATCGATTGCGTTATGGTGCCAGAGGAAGAAACGAAAGTGGAACTATTAGTGTTAGTTATTCAGGAGGCTCTACATCTAAAAGTTTTGGTACTGGTGGAACCATCCCTGCAAATAACACCCTAAATGCTACTGGCCCATATACTATATCAGTTAACCAAGATGCTGATATCGGTTATGCTTACAGATCGGTTACTTCTTCCACTGTTTACACTTTTACTAATAACACAGGGTTTGATGTAACAATAGAAGGTACTACTGTTGCAAATGGAGCGAGTTCTGCCATTTCTCCGTCTGGAGATTATAATATTTCGTTTACAATAAACGCTAATCCCAATGTTCCTACTAGTGGCACAATAGATTTTGCTGACTTTTATGGAGGCAGAGCAAGTTAATGCCTTTAACTAAGTTACAATTCAGACCTGGAATCAACAGAGAAACCACTTCATATTCTAATGAAGGGGGGTGGGTTGATGGTGACAAGATTAGATTTAGGTTTGGCTTCCCAGAAAAAATAGGGGGTTGGAATAAATATACCTCCAGCACATATCTTGGAACACCAAGAACCTTACATGCTTGGAACACTTTAGCAAATGATAGATATTTAGCTGTTGGTACAAATGTAAAATACTACATTGAATCAGGGGGTGGTTTTAATGACATAACTCCTGTTAGGCTTAGTGTAAGACAACCTTTTACATTTCCTAGTGGCGGAGTGGAAGCAACCTCTTCTTTAGGCTCAGTAACAATAGTTCTTCCAATAAACACAACTATCGAAACAACCAGTATTTCAGCGACTACTTCTTTAGGACTCGTTTCAGTTTCATTTGGAACAGGAGCCCAATTATTTGGTACAGGCTTAATTGGAGATGTTAGTTTTGGAGGTGACGTAATTACACAAGAAAACCCAGATGTTCCAGTGGGAGACTAAATAAATGTCCTTAATTACTTTTACCACAACTTCTGGAAGCTCTACTGTAACAGTTAATCATTCAAATCATGGCGCGGTAACGGGTAGTTTTGTTATTTTTTCAAATATAACTTTTGGCGCAGGATCAACTTACGATAGTTTAATAGCTCTCTTAACAGGAGAGTTTGAGATAACTGTTACAACTGGAAGCACTTACACAGTTACACTTTCTTCAAATGCTGGGTTTGATTTAACTGAATCTGGTGCTTGCGATGCAGATTACTTACTTAATAAAGGAAGTGTTTCTCAACTATTAGGAACGGGTTGGGGGGCTGACTCTTGGGGCGCAGGAGGTTGGGGTCTAGCAGCTAGTGAGGCTATTACACTAGATGAAGCTTTACGCATGTGGAAACAAGATAATTTTGGAGAAGACTTGATAATACTTCCTCAAAACGGCTTATTATATTATTGGGATAAAACTCAAGGCTTTAGCTCTAGAGCTTTTCCTATAACTCAAAGAGATTCTAACGCGCCTACCATTAGCAGAAATGTTATAGTGTCTGATAGAGACAGACATGTAATAACTTTTGGGACAACACCCTTTGGAAGCACTAAGCTAGATCCTCTTCTAATTCGTTTTAGCAGTCAAGAAGACCCTTTTGATTGGACACCTACTGCAACAAACACTGCTGGAGATTTAAGGGTTGGGTCAGGCTCTGAAATTGTTGCCGCTGTTGAAACAAGGCGAGAAATTATAGTTATAACAGACACAAGTGTGCATTCTTTGCAGTTTATTGGCCCACCTTTTACGTTTGGCATTTCTCAAGTGTCTGGAAACATTACAATAAGAAACACTAATGCTGCCATAGCAAACAATGATACAGTTTTTTGGATGGGTGTGGATCGTTTTTACTTATATGATGGGCGCGTTCAACCTATACCTTGCACAGTGAAAGACTATGTGTTTGAAGATTTTGATACTACCAACAGTGAAAAAGTAATAGCTGGTTTAAATACTGCTTACGGGGAGGTTGTTTGGTATTATCCTTCTGAGTCTGGAGGAACAGGAGAAAACGACAGGTATGTAATTTATAATTACGAGGAAAAAGTTTGGTATTATGGCAACTTAGCTAGATCTGCTTGGTTAGATAGAGGTATATATGAATATCCTTTTGGAGCGACAACTGCTACTGATTCTGTTGCAGCTAGTCAATTGTATACACACGAGTTTGGCAACAACGCAGACGACTTGGCTTTGACTGCGTTTATTGACTCCAGCCCTATAGACATAGCAGATGGAGAACAATTTGCTTTGATCCGTAGGTTTATTCCTGATATTGACTTTTCAAGTTCCACCACTGGTGCAACCAAAGAAGCTACTTATACGTTAAAAGGTCAAAGATATCCCGGAACAGGGTTTACGACAAACGATGCTTTTACCGTTAGTAGCACCACTGAACAGAAAAACTCTCGTGTTAGAGGCCGATCTTTTGGTATTAAAGTTCAAAGTAGTGGTTCTGGCGTTGCTTGGAGGCTTGGTTCAAATCGTGTAGATGTTAAAACAGATGGCAGAAGATGAGTAGAGAATTAGTACCACCACAGTTTTCTGTACCGCCCGAAGAGTACGATAGAACGTATTTTGATGATATGGTTCGCAGTTTGTCTCAACTTGTGATACAACTAAATAACCCAGGTGAGTTAAGGGGTACTAAAATAACTCTCACTGACTTACCTATATCTCCTTCTGGACTTGAAACAGGAGCATTGTATAATGATAACGGAACTATTAAGGTAGTGACATGAATTTAGGTGATTTAGTAAAAACAATAGCTCCAGTTGTTGCAGGAGCGTATTTAGGCCCTGTAGGTGGTGCTGTTGCTTCTGGTTTAGGGGCAGTTGCTACTGGCGGAAAACCAAAAGATGCTTTAAGATATGCATTGCTTTCTGGTCTTGGTGGAATAGGGGCGCAAAAGTTTTTTCCTGCAGCGGATCCTGCAACGCAAGCCGTAACAACCGCAGGGTCTTTGATGCGTCAAGGAGCAGACCCCACAATGGCAAATGTTGCTGCTAAAATGGCAAATCAAACAGCAAGACAAGCTATAGCAGCTCCAGAAGCAAAAACAATTTCAGGAGAACTTCTTTCTTCATTGGGTTTTGCTGGTACAGAAGATGACCCAAATTTACTATTTAAAGTTTTAAACACAGACTTAGGGCAAGGAATTGGCGCTGGATTATTGGCTCAATTGCTATCTGGTTTAGGGGAAGAAGAAGACACAAGGTCAGAATTTGAAAAAAGACCTTTTGGTGCTGGTGGACCAGGTGGACAACTTGGCGGTATAAATTATATGGAAGATGGTGGAGATACATACTTTCCCAGACGCAATGGCGGTATAAGCCCTAGCGAGGGCTCTGGTACGAAAGATGATGTTCCAGCTATGTTAATGGCTGGTGAGTTTGTTATGACCCGTGATGCTGTTGAAGGCGCAGGAGATGGGGATATTAATCAAGGCATCAATCGCATGTATAATATGATGGATAAATTTGAGAGGATGGCATAATGGCAATCACTAATGAAGCCCAGAGACTCGCGCCTTTCTTAGAGGGTCTTGAAAAAAGAATACTGCAAACTGCTTTTGGTACGTTTGATGGTTCTACGCAAACAGATCCTGGTTTATTAGACCAGCCACTTCAGCTTCCTGAGTATCAAATAGCAGGGCTTGACCCGTTACAAAATGCTGCTATGCAACAAGCTCAAGCGCAGTTCGGTTCTTTTCAGCCATACTTGCAAGCTGGCGCTGAAGGAACGCAATTAGGAATTGGCGCGGCACTTTCGGGATTAGGATTTTTAAGACCCGATGCCGCACAGCAATTTATGAACCCTTATCAGTCCAATGTTATTGACGAAATAAATAGACAAGCGGCAATTGGACAGCAAGGAATAGCTCAGAAGGCCATTACCTCTGGCGCATTTGGGGGAAGCAGGGAAGGTATTCAAAGAGCAGAGGCAGAAGGACGTAGACTTGCTACCGTTGGAGAAGCTCAAAGAAAAGGCTATCAAGACGCTGTAGCTGCTGCACAGAGAGCCGCACAGTTATCTGGTGGTTTAGGTCAGGCAATAGGTCAGCAAGCCTCTACGCTAGGCGATATCGGTAGATTACAGTCTGAATTAGGCAGGGCAGACATACAATCTCTTACTTCTTTAGGAAGCGCAAGACAGGCTCAGTCACAAGCAGAACTCGATGCACAGAGACAGAACTTAATGCAACAGTATCAAGATCCGTTTACAAGGCTACAGCTTGGAAGTCAGTTGTTAAAAGGAACGCCTAGCGGAAGTCTTTCTTCAACATTCCAATCAGTGACCCAACCTCAAGCGAATCCATTCTTGCAAGGTCTTGGATTTGCTACTTATGGTCAGTCACAATTTGGTGGCCCTACAGCAGCATAAGGATAAGTCATGGCATTAACTCCTTCTTCAGACCCAGTTATACAAAAATTAATAGCAGCTAGAATACTGGAAGAGAATCAAAGAAGAGCAGCTTCTGTTGTAAACCCTTTGGATGGAAGTGGTTTGGGAAGTGTAGATTTAGAAATCTTCAATACTCCAAGTATATCTCAAAGTGATTTTGATGAGGCCGTTCTAAGAGGAAATCAAAAGGAAAGTGATACAGGGATTGGTTTCTTTAGTCCCGAAATGACTCCAGCCCAAACTGTACTTGCTTTAACTGGTCCAAAAACAAGAGAATTTGGTTTAGAAAATTTGTTTTCTACTGGTTTAGGTACTTTTAGTACAGCTAATGGCGAAGTAAGGCCAGATACACCATCTAACTTAGATATTGCACAAAATGTTTTCCCAGACATGGGCATAGGTTTTGAAGATGTGCCTGATAATGTTTCTTCAGACATTGCTCAACTTCAACAAGATTTAGGTGAAAAAAAGAAAGCTCAAGTTGAAGATCAAGGTATTGCACCTGATGAAGCCCTTGATAATGTTGGCAGAGGTGATGTGCCTGACGCTCCTGATGCGCCCCAAGATGAAGTAAAGACAGACCCGTTAGAAGATGCTTTTTCAAACGCTATGAAGGCGTATAATGAGGCTCTTACTGGAGAAGTTTCTGATGAGAGCATT
>Ga0208899_1001041_pt1 | contig 20038 bp, 2 predicted proteins | sample VirMetDEL_Nov_24_FD_184518 | JGI IMG/M metagenome (GOLD analysis project Ga0208899, IMG submission 184518) | Aqueous microbial communities from the Delaware River and Bay under freshwater to marine salinity gradient to study organic matter... | ecosystem: Environmental > Aquatic > Marine >... | reverse complement strand
TCCACTTCAATGTCTTGCCCATCGTTTACATAATAACCTGTAAACATATTTTTAAAGAACTTTTTAATAGCCATAGTATAGGTATTGGTCTTTTGCTTCTTTAATAGCCTTATCCCGTAATTTATCTAAATCTTTTTTTAGTGACGCAGTATCTATATCCTCATATTTATACTTTAAAGCATAATCAGAAGCGTATGTTCCAAATAATTTTGCCACTCTTGCAGATAACTCTGCCTTTTCATTTTTAGTTAATTTGTATACGCCTCCTCTATGAGCTACCTTATCTCCACTAAACCAATATTGAGAAGGTACATTTAATCCGGTGCGACTCAAATACATTTCATGAGCAGGACTTAACTTACTTGCTTCGTTAAACCAATTATCAATAAACCCTATCATATCATTCATATATAAAAAGTTTTGAGGTATTATTAATTTATCCTCAACAGGCTTTCCCAACGGATCTACCAAATATTTTTTATTAGATTCATCCGCATAATGAAAGAATAATGGGCTATAAAAAGCTCTTTTAAATAATCCATATCCAAATTGACCGCTAGCTGTTTGTGGGTCTAAAATATACTTAGGTTTATCTGTTATTTGATTAATTGCTTTAGCCGATTGGCTATATAAATTACCAGACAATGGAACAAAGATACTGGCTTTTTCTCCTAAAATCCTAAATAACGTACCTGTTCTTTTCCTTTGAATGTCTTCTACGTCCCTTGTAGGATCAATTGGAACAAATAAGGCAATTATTTTAACCAAATCGTTAAATGATCTACTAAATGACTGCGATGTTAAATACTCCGCAGTAGCTAAAGGAATAGAATTTACAATATTTACTGATAGTCTGTTTTCTTTTTCGTAATTTAATGCTGCATAATCATATGCCATCCCTGCTGGATATAATCCAACTCCCAATGGACTATCGACATAATTAAAACTTAATACCCAATCCGGGTACTTTTCGGGAAAAGGTCTAATCTGTACTTCAAACGGGCGATAGTGTTTGTCCACAAATTCATCCTTAACAAAGTCTGTAGTTCCAGCTCCTGTTATTCTAAATCGCCAGTTTTCTGGAACAACAAAGTTGTAATTTCCTTCTTCATCTTCCTCCCAATCAAACATAGCAAACAAACTCAAAAGGGTAGCCACACCTCCCATAATAGATGCAGCTAACTGTCGCTTACCTCTTTCTTTTGTTTCAAGATCACTACTCGCTAAATTTATAGCACCGTAACCAAAACCCGCAATTGTATACGCACCTGCTTGATGAATAAAGGCAGCAGGTGTTCTAACAATTGGAAATAGAGACATTCCAATCAATTTTCCAAAAACTGCTAAATAGTTGTCTTCTGGATTTATTCTAAATGAAAGTCTTGCGGCTTTAGTGGCGTGCATAATCAAAGCCTTTTCAGCCAACACAAGAGACTTTTCTGTTAATTCGGGATCCATCCTAGTCACTCGTAATTCTCTTGCACGAGCAGCCCGATATCCAGTAGGAACTTTTTTTCCCATACTTCTTAGTATAGCTACCTCTTCTTCAATCTGTTCTTCTATTTCTTCTTGATAACTTCTACCTAATTTTTCTTTTAGCTGTATAAGAAAATCGGCATCATTAGAATCTATTCCGTTATCAATTAACTGAATCCTTGCTAACTGAGCTGCTTTAAAGTTCATAATAGCTGGCTTTATTAACATATCTCCCGCAGCCAACAAACGGACACCTAAAAGTAATGGAGTATATGCTCCAATCAATAGCGTTTCTGGTATTTTCTTCAAATCTCCTGCTGTTTTAATAACAGGTACTTTTGTGAGATTTTCAATAAATTCATTTACTTGTAAATCTAACGGAGAAAATCCAGCACCGATTGGATCTTGATATCTAGAAGTTGCAATTCCATATCGCATTTGATAATTAAAGTCATTCACATATTTTCCAAGGAAGTTTTTGACTTTTTCTTGCGTACTAATCAGCGCATTTTCCGGATTACTTGTGGTATAACCTCTCCAAAGCTCGTTCATAATGTACGCTAATGCTTCTTTCTCATTTTTCCTTCCTTTGACAGCTGCGGTTATATATTGATTAGTCAATACTATGTAATCCCTCATCAAATTAGGAGCTGCTGCTGAAAATGCACCTATAGTAGCACGAACACCTGAAGTATATCCACTAAGAAGATTTGCAACTGCACTTCCTTGCAACCACATTGCCCATAGCTTAAATTTATTTTTTTTATTTGCCTTGGCTAATAAGTATTTTCCTTTATTGTGAATACGTTCTTTCTCTCTTGAAGTAATTGCGTTTTTTAATTCATTAGCTAAGTCAGTCATTTCTTGGATAAAATCTTCATTCTTTTCTGTAACTTGATATTTTTCAAACCACAAATCAGCCATTCTCTGATCACTCAGCACTCCCATAGCCAACTCCTCCATCATCCTTTCAGATGCTGACTTTCTTTTTTTCTTTAATTCTTTAATACGTTTGTTAATTTCACCAGCTAATTCATAATTATTATCAGCTTTAGCTTTTGCTAATCTATTTTCTAATACTGTGACTGTTTCCTTAAGCCTTTGATCAAGAATTTTTTTCTTCTGATCACTCATTAATTCAGTCCATAGTAATTGGAATTGGTTTTCAAATTGTCTCGCCTCATCAGGGGATAAGTTCAATGCCTGTACTAACTTAGAAGCTAATCCCCGAGTTTGGTTGCCTTGCGTGTAGTGATTAATAACTACTTCATTTAATGTCGTACCTAACTCTTTTGCACCTTGTCGGACTTTTTGTCCAAAGTTGCTATTGTACTCAGAAGATATTACAATAAATACATTGTCCAAGACATTATGTAACAATGCTTTTTCCTCCTGCGGAAGGTTGGCAAACTTTTGTATTATCTCATCTCGTAAAGAACGAGCAAGAGCTGAAGTTAATTTACGATTACGGATTAAATCTTCTACTGTTCCCAGTTTAGGATTTTCTTGCGTAATTTTCTCTAACCGATTTAAAATAAAATTGTAAATATTTTCCGATGCAATAGAAGCGGCTTCTTGCTCACCTTTTTCAAGAGCCTTCTTCATACGCTCTTGCATATTCAAGAGCCTGTCTTGTAATTCTTGCTCCTGTATGTTACGAATATCAATCTTATTACTTGAAGTTAAGAAGTTCCAAATAGCATCTGCATCATAATTAGTATTACTGCTTCTATTGTAGTTGTCTACATCTCTTCCAAAGGCTTCTTTTACCTTTAAAATATTTCCTTTAAATTTATAGATAAGCCCCGTAATAATATCTACAAGACCTTCTATCTGTTCTTGATTAAATAATAGTCCAGCACTTAATTGACCCCTACCACCTTTTGTAAACTTATCCCATCCTCCTTTAATAAGAGAGTTGCCTTTATTAATATTTTTAGTAGAGCCTTTAATACTTGGAATTGATATTCCCTTTCTCTTTAAAATTTCTTTTATTACTTTTGTAACCTCTTCAGCGGAATGATTGACCATCAGGCTCTCAATATCCTCTCGGAGTGTCCTACCTGTTTCTGTTTCTTTATCTAAATCTTCTGCAAACTGTGCATCAAAATTTGCCAAAGCTTTAGAAAATAAACTTTCTGGAACAACATTCTCTATTCCAGCTCTCATAGCCACAGCCTTCTGACTTCTTAGGTTAGCAATATTTTTCTGCATTTCTACTGCCTTCGTAATATCGCCAGATTGTCGCACCCGATCCCATACAATGTCCATTATAATAGTGTACATTGCTATGTGTGCATTGCGTAAACGAATATTTTCTTGAGATTCGTTTTTGACAGGCATATCAGCAAAACCGTAATTTTCAAATGCAGCGTCAAATATCTCTTCGTAAGTCATCCCATCTAAGATCATTTCTTCGATAAGAATTCTTGCTGCTTCTTCCACTTTTTTAAGGGAAATAGGGTAATAATTTAAGTTTTTGTCTAATTTTATCGACTCTCTTAAATTATCATCTACACGGGGATCTGCTGCTGCTCTAGCCATTCTCTTAGATGGCTTTGGTTTTCCTCCTGAAAAGTCTCCTGGCATCTGAATAGGTGACGCACCTGTAGGAGGCGCACCTGGTGGAGGAGGCGGTACTCCTCTTTGTCCTTGTGCTTGAGGTTGTCCTTGTGCCTGTCCTTGTGCCTGTCCTTGTGCTTGAGGTTGTCCTTGTGCCTGTTCTTGGGCTTGCTCCTCATTTTCCACACTTTGTCCTTCACTCTCTTTAGGAGCCTTAATTGCCTGCTCTAATTTCTCATCGTATTCATTATTAATATCGTCAATCTCCTCTTGAGAAACTTCAGAGTTAATAGTTTCATTTAAAACAGCAATACGATCCGTGATTTGATTAACACGTTCAACAAGATTATTAATTACATCAATAATAGCAGCACGTTCTCCAAAAGTAAGGATTTCGTTCAGATACTTTTTAATATTAGCATCTATCTGTTCTGCAATCTTCTGACGTTCTTCTTCAATTTCTTTTAACTCTTCTTTTTCTTGTGTACGATTTTTCAGAGCATCTAATGCCTCGTCCCTTTCCTTTTTAATCTCTTGCCGTATCTTTCTAATACGCTTAGTTTCCTCGTCATCATCTCGCACTCTCTTTTTTCTACGCAACCGTAAGCGATCTAAAAAGCTTGACAAAGTTGGACCCATATTTAGATTAAAGATGGCTTTATTGGTAACAGGAACAAGATTACCATCCATCATGCGAGCATAGATTTGTCGCATTTTTCGATTCAATCTAATCTTCTGTCCGTTATATTCAACCACATTATTGTAAATGGTTTGAAGCCATACAGCAAAACGATTAAATACTCTTTCCAAGGAAGTGTTAGGACTCTTCCCTTCCATTACATATGCCTCAAACCCACGAGCAAACTTTTCTCTAAAATCAATACTTCCAAACTTTTCCTTAGACCATCTTTCAACAATCTTAATCTCATCTGCTGTCAAGTCTGCCTCAAACTCATGAGCCAATTCGTGTAGTGGACTACTAACATCCGGATTTGTAAGAGCATGAATTATAACTTTTCCATCAGATGTCTCTACAATGGCTGCTCTTCTTTCTCCATCTTTTGTTTGATATGCAGTAGGGTCTTTGTAGTCATCTTCTGTTGGCTCATACAATTTCATATCGCTAGAAAGCCTTATGCTATTAGCCATTTGCGATGAAAATTCAACAGCCGATTGTCCATCTTGTCTTGCCATACCTAAAGACAGGAAATGGTGGTGTGCCTCCGGGAATTGTGGGCTACCCAATTCTTCAGGACGTACAAAGTTTATACTTCCATCTGCCATTTCCACAATCATCAACTGCTGACCATCTGCTGTTTCAACTACCCGGTCTTTTATAGAAACTTCACTTTTTTCGCCAGCATACTGCTTCTCTAAAATTTTAGTCACACGATCCAATTCGTTCAGAATTCGATCACGCTCCTTTTTACTTCCCTCACTTGTATTGTCTGCTAACCCACTTTGTTCTAAAAATCCTTGTAAGGCATAATAGTAGGTAATGTAGTTATTGTAAGTAGGATTACCCTTAACAGTAAAGTCTAAAAATTCTGCGGCTCTTTTTGCAATAGGAGTAGGTACACCTACTTTTTTCAAGGTATTATAAAACTCTGCTTTATTATAATTATTATTAAGGGCATCATCCATAAACTTTGACACAGCCACTCTTATCAAGGGAACACGAGCCTCAGGGACACCCAATTCCAATACATCCATTAATCGGATATCATTAGAATTTTCTAAATAATTTTGCGTAATTAAATAATAAATTTGTTGCTCTGTAATTTGATTACTGTTAGTGTATCCTACGTCCTGAGCTACTTCTTTTAACTTAGCCTCGGATTGTTCAAAGAATTCTTGATTGATGACGTACTTTTCTTTAGGTAGCTTTGTTCGTAAATCACCAATTTGCTGATCTAAATCAAACGTATCTTGGTTTGCGACAATCCGAAGCCTCCTTTGAGCCTGTAGTTTTTCATAGGTGTCCCACATTTCGTCCATAGATATCATACCCATGAGACGCATATCCATTAATGTGGCATGGTCTGCTTGATTGATTAAGTCTTTAATCCATGCTTTTAATGTACGAGGCTTACGTCTTACTCTTTCTACTGTTCCCCTAAGGTTGGCTAAGTACATACTTCCTGTAGATCCATCTGTCGATCTCAGCAGGATGGAATTACTTAACTTTGCATTTGTCGGAACATCGCTTGTATTCTTGACAATTCCTCCAAGCCTTTCTTTATACCAATCGCTCTTATTCTTATTATTCCGCATTGCCCAAGCAGCAGCTCTTGCGTCCATGAGGCTGGCATTGGCTTGTGCTTCTTCTAATTCCAAATCAAATGCCTTCATCAAAGCCTCCACCAGTTCTGAGCGATTCTTTGGCTTGTACATATTACCATCTCTGGTAGCTTCAATCTCCACTTGCTGCTCTGTGGCTAATCCAGCGTCAATCAATCCCCTTCCATCTAATACAACTTCAAAGCGTCCCTCTTCATTAATCCGAGTGGACTTGACTGCATTTGCTCCTCGCTCCATTAAAGACTTTGGAACTGAGGCTTCGTTAGAATAAGTGATAGTATATTCTACAGAAGGAATAAGCGGTCCAAACAGGGTTCTTCCAAAGCCTTTTGGATCCACTCCTCGCTTTTCGTATTCCTCCCTCATCTTACCATTGAGTTCGGTAATCTGCTCTGTTAAAGCATTAAGCCGTTGCTGAATCTTTTTTGGAAGTTTACTAACTTCTTGTAATTTTATTTCATTATATTTTTTCTTTATTTCTGCAAGCCCTTCGTTTAATAATTGCAAGCCTTTTTCAGACAATACCCCTTTGTCTCCAAACTGGTCTTGCATCTTCTTCATCAACTCCTCAATCTCTGCTTGCTCCTCTTCTAAAATTCTTGCAGCCACTTCTTCGTTTACTTCCCGCCCAAAGAATTCAGTCACCCTGTCATCAAGACCCATTTCATTTCTCGCCTCTTCTAATAGTTGGTTATATTCGGCTTGTAGAGTAACAACTTGTTCTCGTAGTTCCGCTTGTCTTTTGCGAACCTCTGCTTTTATCTTCCTTAGTTTGGTAGATGGTAAATGATGAGCATCCTTTTTGGCTTGCTCCGTTCCAAATATCTTTGCGTATAGACGATTTATTTTAGTTTCGTACTTAGCTTTTTCTTCGCTGTACTTTCTTTGGGCTTCTTCTAATTGTTGGGATCGTAATTTTTGCCATCCTGTAATTATTGAAGGCGCAGCAAAACTTTGCCCAGGAGGCATTTCTGAGATAATATCTGTCACATACTTTACAGCTAAGTCGTAAGCATTTTTTACGCCTAATAATTCTTCTGCGTTAGATTTAGTGATACCAAGTATTTGAGTGATGGCATCATAAACTTTCTCTAAAAATCCTTTTTTTCTTTTCTTTAATAAATATGTGAATTTTTCGTCCGATAAATGTGCTACAAATTCGTAGATGTTTGATATAGCATATTTATCCAAATTATGGTCGTTTACAGCATCTTTGGCAAATTCCGTGTATAATTTTTGTAATTTTAATACAGCTTTCTTTTGGTTTTCGGTAATAGCTGGGTCTTTTTGATTTTCTAAAACAGAATAAATAGTTCTAACTGTAAACCCATGAATTAATTCATGTATAAAAATCCTCGCAATAATTTCTTGACCATCCTCCAAATAGTCAATGTTATTTCCTTTTAACTGATCTAAATACTGAAAAAATTCTTCTGGATTAACGTATATTACATTAGTACCATAATTAAAAAAACCTTCCGCTGTTAAGTCTACTTCATCCCGACTACTTGGTATGTAAAAAGGTATTGCAAAATTATCGACAAAAGGTTTTAATACTTTATAAATTGCTTTTGATTGTCCTTTTAAAGGAATTAACTTAAAGACTTCTGCTAGTGTGTATACATTACTATCTCGTGGTTGAACTCCTCTTTCTTTTGCATATGCTTCAAAGTCGGCTTTGTCTTTTTCATTAAGTCTTTTTATTAATTTTTTATAAATAGTCAAAATCTGCCGTCTGGTTTTTTCGTCTAATTTATTATAAGCTTTTAAATCAGGAATAAGCCCTGAATTGACTGTTTTATCAGTTTTAAACTCTAGTGAAAGGGAGCTATTAGGAAATGTTCTACCAAATAAAAGAAGTTTTACTAATCGCAAATATTCTTTAAAAATGTCTTTTATCTGCTCATTTGGAATTAAATCGCTGACCATTTCTACGAAAGGATCTAAAGATTCTGCATTGCGTAGTTTTAGATTATGTTTATTTTTTTTAATAGTCGGCTTGTTTACTGATCCCAACTCAAGAGTGGCATTCTCTCTTTCTCTTCTCGCTTGCTCTAATGGTGCATTGGAAGGACCTCTTTGTAATGCCTCGTTGTATAGTGCAATCTCATCGTTTAATGCATCTATCTCTTTCTGCTTTTCCTCCAACTCGGGGTTGATAGGAGCAGCCTCTTCAGGACGAGCAAATTGATTGTTAAAACTTGTTACATAATTGTCATACTTATTATTGACAAACTGTACATTTGCTGCCTCAGATGTCTGCGCCAATTCATCCTGCCTCCGATTTTCAATCTGTGTGAGAACATCAAATAATTGCTTGTTTTCATCAATTAATCGTTGATCGTCTTCACTAAAATCTGTTTCCCCCTCAGCTGTAGAACGTGCTAATTTGCTCAGATTTTCAAAAGTACCATCGGCTACCAGATTCTCACCCTGCATACGAGCGTCCATCAAATCATCATACACCTCAGACTCTGTACGATTTGCCAGTTCCATCGCTTGAATAGCATCATCCAAACTTATTTCACCTTTATTTACATCGTCCTTATACCGGGCATCAAACCTTTCATTGATAGCATCCTCATCCGCATCTTCTGCTTGCAATGCTTCTTGTCGTGCTGCCTCTACCTGAGCTGATTTTGCCCTTGCTTCATTGGTCGGTCCTTCAGGTTTTGGAGCCAACCTACGCATCTCATTAGCCTGTCTGTTTAACCTGTTTCTTTCTTTGATTAATTCAAGACGCTGCTTACGAAGCTGCCTTATAATGTCTGTGCCTCTTCTTTCAGGGGTAAGGATTGCCACACCGTACCTCTTTTCAATGTCCTCAATCTGCGATTCTGTAAGCCTTCCTTGTTTGTTTGTAGGCAAGTTAGACACACGATTATCTACATCATCCTTAAACAACTCATACAGCCGCTTCTCCCTTTTGGTTAATTCTTCATTGTTGGCAATCTTACGAGCAATGCTTTGCAACCTAAGTGGATTTGCTTTAGGGTTTTCAGGATCTAATGCCTCAGTTATTTCATCACCTGTAACATCTTCTGCTATTCGTCCTTCTGCCTGTATCCCTAAAATGTCATTCACCTCGTCTTGTGCTTTCTGACGAGACATTTCCGATTCAACGCTGTTATCCAATTTAACCACCTCTGGAGTAACTTGCTTGGCTAACTCCTTAATTTCGTTGTCTAACTCCTCAATCCGGTTTTCTGTGCGCCTAATCTCTGCAACATCTTCCAAAGGAACTGCCGATAATTCAGAGTTCAGCTGCTCTCTTTCTGCGTTTAATTCCTGTATTTTAGTGTCAGCATTACTACGCTGCTCATTGTTGGCTGTAATTTGATCCGTACGCCTATTTTGCGCTTCCTGAGTGGCTTCTGCAAGCTTTTCGTTATATTGCTGCTCTGCTTGCGTAACTGCCTCCTGAGCAGCCTGTGCTTCTGCTTGAATGACATCATCACCTGTAATATTAGTCATAATGTTAGGAGCAGCTTTAATAGGCAATTCCCCATTAAAGTAATCTGACCTAACCATCACCGTACCATCCGGCATTACCTTGGTGACAACTGCCGTATATCCAATAGCAGTTTTAGACGCTGCTCCAACTGCATCTGCATCTACCCCCAAATCTTGTAGAGATACATTTAATTGGATATAGTCTCCTTCTTTTGGAGTTACAAACTCTCCGTTTTGTCGTGCTTGTAATCGACCATTTGCAACTTGAGCATTTTGTTGCGCTGTTGCTAAGTTTTGTCGGGCTGGTTGTACTGTAGTAGACAACTCAGGGGTTAGTGGCGTGCCTTCAATGTTCCCCCGCTCTGTTTCAATTTCGCCTAACCTTTCTTGCTCATCAATTAATTCCTGCTCTATTTCTTGCAACCGCTCTTGAATCTGCTCACGCTCCTGAATAGGCTTTTGAAGTTCATCAGATTTTGAAATTAATTCACTCCGCTCTGTTTCTAACTCGGTAATTTTATTGCGAGTATTAAATTCTGCCTCAGATAACTTCCCTTCTTTGGCTAACTTCGCATCAATGAGCTGCTGCCCTGTAAAGGTAAATGTCACCTTCTTGTCAGAGCCATGTTCGATTGTAGAAATTTCTGTTGCTCCTAAATTTCTAAACTCCTTAGGAATGTCCGCAGTATTGTCAAAAGTAAATGTATAGGTAAGACGAGGATCGACTATTCCTAAATCTTTAATTGAAGGAGCCATTTCCCGCTCCCTCCTTTTGCGCAACTCTTCGTTTACTTCCTTTCTTTTTTCGTTCAGTTCTTCTTCTGTAAATCCTAACTTCTTCCCTACCTCCATGAATTTCTTTGGTCTACTGCCAATAAATTGCATGGCTTCTTCCTTCAAATCAATAGGAGTTCCTGCACCAAACAATGCCGATACCATCGTAGTAATAACACCCTCACCGATTATCTCGTCTCGTTCTCTTCCTGTAAAAGCAGGTTTGAATTCGATTTGATCTGAATCAGTCATCATAATCTGCATCAACTCTTGCCAAGCAGGTTCTGCCAACAATTCCTCAAAGTTTTCACCTAAGACGTTTAATCCGATTTCCCTTAGCCTTGCTTTGGCTAATATCCCAGGTGTCGTACCTCTCATGCCCACTTGTGTGAGGGCTTTAGATCCACCGCCAACCCACTTCGCCAAATAGTCAGTTACGTTTCCAAACTGACTTCCTTGGACAAGTTTTCCGCTAATACCAAATAATCCATTAATTGCGCCAATTCCAAACCCTACACGGTTTGCATATGTAATGGCTTCACTTTTTGTCAATCCCGCATCTAATCCTTCCTGAATCAGGTCTCCAGCTAATTGTCCACGAATCACATTTGCTTGTGCTGTCAACATAGTAACAGCGTTCCGCATTCTACCTGCCTTTAGTAAAAGTCCTGTACCTTTTGTACCTGCTATTAATGTCACCAAATCTAATGTAACATCCGCAGCATTGGAAAAAATAGGTGTCCACCTAAACTGCGTTCCTTTTGCTCTGGCAAGCATATCAGCAGAGCTTGGAAGCCTTCCTGCAAAACTAGCATCTACTCTCGCCCTCATTCCATCTTTATCGTAAATGCCTAAAATTTCCCCCTTTTCATTTAAATCAATCTGATACTGTTTGCCATAATCCGTATGAGTGTATGTTTTGGTAACAGCCCCACGAGTCTCGTCAGACATCTTTGGTACAAGTATCTCCAAATCACGAGATACATTACTTGCCGAATTTACTATCCAATCAAGAGGTTTTTTGTATACATCTTTGCGAGGTTCTTGTGGAAGAATCGGACCTTCAGGTGATGGTTTATCTCTATCGTCTTTATATAATTCTTTAAGTAGATCTGCGGGTTCGGGAAATTTAATAAAGTCTGGAATAAAACTATTTATCAAACTGTGCGGTCCTTCCAACATTCGTGCAGCAGTTTCTAAAGTTCTGCCTAGCCACCTTATTCCTGTTCCACCAAATCTATATCCGTAATCGTTTAAACCTAACCCAATTACGGTCGCACCTGCATCTGCCCCTTCTTGCAGTGTTTCCGCAAGAGATTTTGCCCTCTTGTATACCTCATACTTACCATCCTCAGTTTCTTGCACTTGATACTTATCATCATCCTCCATGTACTCCATGGGAATGATATCCATGTCATCATATGTCTTAAACGGCTCCCAAAGATTTTGACCTGCAATCTCACGAGCCATTTTTGTTTTGGGGTCGAGATAATAATCTTTAGAAAATTTTACTAAGTTTGAAGCAGACTTCTCTAATCTTTGGTATTCTTGATAACGAGGATCTTGACTTAACTGATTCTGCAAACTTTGATATGCAAAGTATGCGTTTTTATACAACTCCTTATCTTCGTCAGTCCATTCTGAGTATGGTTTGTTTGCTACTTTTTGTTGCGCATACTCATACTGACCCATTATGGTTCGTAAATCCGGATACCGTGAAGAAATGTCATCAGACAAATACTGAAGCGCATTTCCGTAATCAGTCATCTGCCTTTCAATAGCCTTTGTTTCAAACTGATATTGCTCAATAGGTATTTGAATATCTGCTTCCTCGGGGTTGTCGCTCTTCCACTGCGCTTGTAAAGGACTAACTCCAAAAAATTCTCCGGGATCCATTCCCTTTTGGCGATAGTTTTCATCTAAAAACTGCTGCCCACTATCGTAAAATTCATTGTTTTTAAATATATTCTCATACGTTTCTTTTTGTCTCTTTTGCAGAACCTTTTCATGCGAGGATATAATTTTATTTGCATCCTCTAATCTTTTTTTACCTTTCTCATCAAGGGGACTTAATTGGACAAACTCGCCAAACAGCTCCTCTTCAATCTCATCTTGCTCTGTCTTAAAATTTAAACCGAAATCTCGTTGGAAGGTCTCCCACTCTTGTACACCATGATTGTTTAGAGTTTCCTCCTGTAACTGGCGAGTAAAGTTAATATCAGTGTCTAACTTTCTAGAATACTCCTTGTAAGGCATATCGACTTTGCCTTCTTCTTGCATCTGATAATACAGGATTTGGCGATTAAACTCAGCAGGGCTAGTGACTCCAATCTTATCTCGCATATTGACAAAATATGTCGATCTATAGTCAGGCTGCCTCATTAAATCTTTGAACGTAGTGTAGTCTACCGATCTTTTATTGGCTGTACTCATCGCATTGTACAACCGGATAAATTCCTTTTCCATGTATTATCTCTTATTGATTGGTGTTTTGTGTTTTGACAAATATAAAGTGACCTCCTTTTCCATCATTTATTATCCGATAGTTTTCTGTATCAGATAACATATTGTTCCAATTGCTTCCCATGCTTGCAATCTCCTCTTCCTTTTTATCTGCTGAAATATGGCCGTAGAAAGTATAGCCAGGTATATCCTTTGCAGCGGGATACTCGTCTTTTAGTGTTTGAGGTATTTTAGAATCCTCATTTTGGCTTTTTAAAAAATCGCCACTAAAATCATCTGCATTTTCATAGATCATGTCAACTGCAGCACTGTCTGTTGCTGTAGTAGCAAGCTCTTTTCTTTCTTCTTGTGATTCTTTTCTTCGTTTTGCTACTGCTTCTTTTCCAATAGTTTCTCTAATTGATTTTAGCCCCTCCTCTCGTATTTTTTTAAGATCAGCTTCAATTTTTTGTAATCTTTTTAAAGTTTCTTCTTTTTCAGTTTCAAGTATAGCTTTCGCCTCTGTACCTGTTACGGACTTATTGTCTATAGTGTACGTTCCATTTGGCTCTACTTCTGCTAAACCTCTATCTATTGTAGCAATGTTTTCTTCATCGAGTTTTTTCGTTTCTTCTAAGTTCTTAATAGTTTCTCTTACTTCGTTGTCTAATCCTTCTATTAAATTTACTTGAGGATCTAATGGATTTATTCCATTAATCCCTTTTTGTAAAGCCTCTATGTCCTTTTCACTGATAGTATATTCATACCTTGTTTCTCCAGTTTCTTCATCCACTACCGGATCTCCTACATAACCTAAATCTTCTAAGTTTTGTTGAATTTCTTTAAAAACAAGATAAGAGCCATTTACATTTATATCAGTACGTCTGTTTGCATCAAACCTAAGATCTGGTTCAAATCCAGTTGTTGTAGCATCTGTAGCCCCCGCAGGTGTGGCATCCGCTGAAACAGGCCCTTTCCACAAGATATCTTCTTTCTCAGGTGAAATCATTTTTCTGTCAAGTAAAATTTTGTAGACTTTATCTGCTTCAGCTTGCCCTACAATATTTCTTAACATACCCATTGTTAATGGCTTTGTTGTAACTTTTACTTGATCTCCCGCACCTGCCTGTCGTTGTGGTTGCTGCCCAGGGTTAAGAGTGGTTGCATTAAAATCATCATCGGCTCCTCCGGCTCCTCCGGCTCCTTTTGTCGTAGTTCTTAAAGTGACCGTAACCTCTTCACCGGGGGCAGCATTAGGATCATAATTAAAGCTTTGGACTATTGTGTTTTTATCTGATTTAAGAGCTTGATCTCTAAACGCTTCTGTTAAATCCTTGAGCCTACTAGTTATGTTGCGTGTTAGGAATTCTCTTCCACCTTTAACAATTTCTAGTTGTCGTGGAGTTAAATCGTAATCATCGGGATTTGCTATTGGCACACTTTTTCCGTAAAATGGCATAAATTTACTTAATTCTCTAAGCTCTTCTTCTGTCACACCATCAGGCATATAATCCCTAAAATCTTTTAAATCAATAGTGTCAAAATCTAAATATAGATTGGTTAACCTATCTGCTAACCAACTTTCGCCCGGTCCTAATCCTCCTCCTTTTCCACGCCCTCTTGATTGGTATTCTGCTTTTTTTCCATAATCAGTTCTAGTAGTCTTTTCTCGTTTTTTATCTGTCACCCCTGCTATAGAATTGGCAAAATTACGAATCCTTGTTTCAAAATTTTTCATCACTTTTTCAGGATCCATTCCCATCAATTCAGCCTCTTGTGTAATAGCTAAAAGGTCTTGTGGAGATAATTGAGATATAATCGTATTTTCTATATCTTTTGCATTTAATCCATATATATCCTCTTTTTCAAAATACTTTGTAACAGCATCACTTACTGCAGGGACATTTTGCCAATCTGTACTATCTTGTAATTTAGGCTTGAGTGCAGCAATCGCATCCTTAAACAATGCACCTTCCCTTGCCGAAGTCCAAGGATCAGTTACCCTAGGAGCGCGAATTTGTTGATACTCTCCATTCTCGTCAATCAAAGGGGGTATTTCAATAGCACCAATAGCAGCGTCTAATAAATCTGGTCTATCTTTAAATACTTTTTTTAAGGTATCTACAGTTCTGTCGTATTCTGACTTCCTGTTTAACATATGGTAGATGTCTCCTGCTCTTACATCAGAACCAATTTCTAAAGACAGCTTCTGCATTTCAGGGGTGAGGGCCTTAATAGATTTCGGATCTTGTTGAGCTTGGTAGGTAAGGTCATTAATCCTCTTTTGGTAATCAGTCATTCGGGAATCCAAAGCATTTACATCTTGAGGCAATACCTCAAAATCTCCTAACTTAGGCGCAGCAGTAGACCTTGTACCGCTACCTGTTGTTTTAGCAGTACCAGCATACCCATAATCGCTTGGATCAAAAGGTTTTAAAAATTCCCCCTTTGATGTTGTATAGAATCTTGCCATTTGTTAATGATTTTAACTTCCGCTGTTGCTACTTCCGCTATTATTACGTTTACTTCTACTGCCACTGTACAAAGGGGCCATAGCATTATCACCCAGTTGTAAAAATGCCGCTAGGTTATCCGTATTTCTATTCGGATCATTAAACACATCAAATATTTCCTTCTGCCTTCCCAATGTTTGGAACATAGATCCTACATTTGCTAAGTTACTTGCCAAGTTTGTATAGAACTGATCCCTATCTTTTACATCAGCAGTGAATGCAGCTTCTCTTCCTCTCATAACCGCTTGGTCTTGGGCTTGTTCAAACTGCGCTCTATTACCTAACAGGGTACGAAGAGCGTTTTGATATTGCCCAGTAAGCTGCTCATTGGCTTTCATGCCTGAGGTTAAAGCAGCCTGTTGCATTGCTTGCATAACATTAGACGAGCGAGCAGCATTTCTTGCCTGTCTTGCTCTTAGATTCTGAGCCAACCTGTTTTCCTCAAAGCCTCTGTCTCTCGCTCCCGCAATTCCCCTTTCTGCGGCATCTAATGCACGCTCTGCATCCCTGCCATAGTTAGCATAAAAGTTTATATTCTCCTTATCACCTAACCTGTTTAAAATGGTAGCAACTAATGGACTTACTCCCGATGTAATTACCCCAGCTGTACTAAGCGGATCGGATTTCCATTGGGGTTCTGTTTTTTCTTTTGATTCTTCAGGTGTTGTGGGTGTTGTCTTGCCAGCTTGAATCATTTGATCACCAAATTGACTTTTTGTTGCAACACTAAAATCTTCTCCTAAAGCACCTCTATTTAACAATCCGGCATCGGTATCAGTAGCAGCCAATCGTGATATTTGAGTATCTGTAGCTGCTCCTAATCCTGTAGACCTTTGATAATTATAAAGGTCTTTTTGAATAGCTTCTTTGTTAGCATAATCAGTTTTCCAACTATCTATCGCAGCAGTAGTATAATTACTAAGCTTACCATCAACACCCTTTGGACCTAAGTCATATCCCGCTGCTTGTAAAGCTGTTTGTAATTTTTTTATTTCCTTCTTTTTTGTAGGGTTTAAATTTAAACCTGCTAAAACTTTATCTTGCTCAGTAAATTGAGCCGCCTTAATTTCCTCGTCAGTAGGTCTTTGATACTGTTCATCACTAACTTGTGTTGAACGAGTATCTGTAATATACGGACTTTCATACCCAGGACTCATACGACCTTCTAAAAAGCTTTGATTCAATCCCAACAAATCTTGGAATAATGAAGGTTCTACTGGTGGAGGTGCAAATGGTATTTCGTAATCACTTTCATTTCTACGCCCTTCAAAAAGATCTTGATTTAATCGCAATCTTTCTTCAAAAAATGAAGGTTCTACTGGTGGAGGTGCAAATGGTATTTCGTAATCACTTTCATTTCTACGCCCTTCAAAAAGATCTTGATTTAATCGCAATCTTTCTTCAAAAAATGAAGGTCCGCTCGCTTCTGTAGTAGTTTGGTCTTGTGCAGGTTCAGCAAGTGGATTATATGTAGTTTCAACTGGTTTATCTAAATTTTCTACATTAAATACTTGCGCAGTCTCTTCGCTGTAAGGAACGTAAACCTCGTCTGAATAAGGCTCTAAATTAGATGTATTTATTATTCTTTGGAACCATGTATTTTGGTATGCATCTGACTTAGCACCAAACGGATTATCGGTAACTGCCTTTTCACCTTCTGGAACTATATTGCGATAATAAAAATCCCTACCTCTATTCAACAACTTCATTCGTTCTTCAGCAGGTAAAGCCATCACCTCTTCATAAAACTTGTCAATTTGTTTTTCTAATTTAGAACCCTCGTATTTGCCCTTGTCCATTGCTTCTTTATACTTCATCCTATCTTTCCATTCTCCATCTTTTAATTTATCTGAATCAATTGATTGGAGATATGCTTGATAAGCCCACACACGAGGATCTGTACCTGTATTGTATAAATGGTCTGCAAAAGCTAATTTTTCTAACGTGGATAAATCTTCAGGAATTTTAGGAACAATATTTTCCATTATCCAATCTAATGCCTCTTCTTCGTTTTTAAAATCTTTTTCTATCTCCTTATTCCCAAAGTTCGACAACCCTGATCCATCAGATGCTCCATGATTTGTTTCATACTGAAGTATCTTTCTTAACGCCTCTCTTAAAGAAGGCTCTCCTTGCACCTCACCTCCGGCTTCCATAACAGGCAATTGATAATTAGCAAACTGATTGATATAATCATCGCTCATCATCGGAGTAGTACCACCTGCTGCCATTTTATTGTAACCACTTAACAACATTGCTAAATCTGTAAAGCCATTCATGGTATTTCCATTTCTGATAACACCTCCTGCTTGCATCATAGGCATATTGACTGCTGTGCTTTCACGAGGCACATATCTATAAAATTCACCACTTTTGTCTAAATCATATTTACTTCTAAAGTCTTTACCTTCCTCAGAATAATACCAATCTAATTCTTTTTGTATTGACTCATGATCGAAACGTTTTACAAATCTACCAGTATTAGGTTCTGCACTTCCGCCATGATAGTCACCATCTTCTCCTAAACTAAACATAGGGTCTTCTCTGTTTATAGATTCCTCAAAAGATTTAGGTTTGCCTCCATGTTTCCATAAATATTTCAGATCATATGTTTCATCCGAATTTCTTAAGTTTGGGGGTAAAGTGTTTTTAAATCTTTTATATCTACCAAAAAATGGAAATATTGGGTTATCTCCTGCATAATCTCCAATAACACCTCCTGCTTGCATCATTGGCATATTGATAGCAGTATTATCTCTTGGCATTACCATGTTGGGATAATCAAAAGTAGGTTGGTATGCTTGCTTCCAATTTCCCTTATCTGCAAATTCTATTGCAGCCTGTTCGTCATCGCCAAATTCAAATACTTCATTCCGATTTAATGCTTCTTTGTAAGTGTCTTGCCAATTTTTATTGTTAGACATATCTAACCAAGACTCATCTTCATTTTGGAACAATGTAGGAAAAGCAACCCATCCTTTATCAGGCATATATTCTCTTGCCATAAGGTGAGTGGATTGACTTCCATCAGGATTAGTCATAGCCCCCTTTCGTGGAACTCTGTTATAAATATTGTTAGGGTCGTTTCCGATGACACCTCCTGCTTGCATCATTGGCATACTAACCGCTGTGCTTTCACGAGGCATTTCTGCTTGAACAACCGTAGATTCGGGTAATTCAGGTTGAATAATATTGGCTTGTTCGCTTAAATCAAAATCCTTTAATTGATTTCGAATTTTATTTAATGTTTGCCTTCCTTTTTCTTCATAACGAGTATCAGTAGCATACCTATAACCTCTTTTATTTACAAAGTTTTGCATCAAATCATCTACAGATACTTTACCCTCTTGCAAATAACTTTTGTCCATCCCTCGTATATAAGCAGCGATTGCTTCTTGAGGATGCTTAAATTTTAGTTTTGTGCCAGAATCGTACTCACCCCAGTTTACCGGATTAGTCCATTTGCTTCTACCTCCATCTTTATTAAACGATCCTTCGTTTTGCATATTGACCATTAACAATTCTAATGGAAATAAGCGACCTGTTTTTTCATAATGTTCCTTAATAGGATTAACCAAATCTTCAGGGGTAAATCCTTCGATGTTGTTCCGAAGGCTTAAATACTTTTCAGCAGCTTGTAAATAATTATCCCAATTTAATTTATTCATGCGCTTGGCAGTAACAGTAACCTCCGGCAAGTCTGCTTCATATCTTACAGCTAAAGGATCAAAAACTCTGTTATCTGATGCTGGAGTGGGTCCTAAATTTTCAGGATTACTTCGTTCTGCCATATAATTGTCATACGCACGCTGTGTTTCTTCGCCCCACACGCCATCGTAAGATCCGCTTTTTGTTGTTGAATTAGGCAAATCGTATCCAGCTTCCGCTAAAGTCTCTTGTACTTCTCGTACTTTATTTTTATCGCTGTAATCTCCGGGATTAAATGATTCTAAAAACTCTCCTCGGACTGTACCACCTGCTTCAAACATAGGCATTATTAAGCCTCCATATGCCATCTCAGATAATTCCGGCATCATTTCTAAACTACTGCTATTTGCTGTCTCTGATTCCTCAAATAAAGGACTTAATTTATCTTGGTATGTTTTGGCAATTTCTCCGTACTGATTACCTAACTTATTAAATAAACGAGATGCCTTTTTATTATTTAATTCATCCATTTGACTTTGCTGTGGATCGTCTATGGATTGTATCAACTTATATTCTTGTAAGGTGTCAGGATATGCCATGCCTTCTTCTAACCCTGGAAATAAAACACCTCCTGCTTCCATCATCGGCATCTCGCCCTGCATCATCTCTGGCGGCATTTGACCCTGCATCTGACCTTGCTGCATTTGTTGCTGCTGCATGGCTTGTTGCATCATTTCGGGAGACATCTGACCCTGTTGCATCTGACCTTGCATCTGACCTTGCATCATCTGCTCTTGCCGTGCCTGTGCCAACATATCACGCAATTGATACATTTGCATGATTTGCATATCCTGTTGCTCTTCCTGTTC
>Ga0208899_1001040_pt1 | contig 20042 bp, 25 predicted proteins | sample VirMetDEL_Nov_24_FD_184518 | JGI IMG/M metagenome (GOLD analysis project Ga0208899, IMG submission 184518) | Aqueous microbial communities from the Delaware River and Bay under freshwater to marine salinity gradient to study organic matter... | ecosystem: Environmental > Aquatic > Marine >... | reverse complement strand
CTTTGCGGGTACAGAGTATCCCCGTTCAGGATCAAGAACATCCCTTTTCCGTTCCAGCCTTCACGGGCTACTTTTTGACCAGCTTTCAATGCTTTAATTGCTTCTCCAAAATTCATAGTATTACATTTTTATTGGTTTATTGTGTCAAGGGCAGGACTCGAACCTGCAATCGGGGTCGGTAGTTTAAGACTATGTACACTTGTCAAAAACATTTATAACCTTTCCTTTTTTCTGTGGTAGCTAACCCACAGGCGTTACCAATTCCGCCACCTTGACATTTGTAATCGTGATAGGATTCGAACCTATTCCAGCTTTTCCATACAGAGTCAGCCTTGCTGTTACTCAACCTTGGGGGGGTGCCTCCAACCAATGGACTCACGATTATTTGTACTCCCTATAGGATTCGAACCTATGACCTACGCATTAGAAGTGCGTTGCTCTATCCAACTGAGCTAAGGGAGCAAATAAAGCAGGGACACCGTTGCATCCCTGCCTTCACCAAAATCTGAAGTAGTCTACGTTAACCAGAGTCGGTTAATTATAAAACTTCGTGCCGGTAGAGGGACTCGAACCCACACGCTTTTGGGCACTAGATCCTAAGTCTAGCGTGTCTACCAATTTCACCATACCGGCATTGATGCTCTACGGGAGAGCATCGTCAAGAACATTAAGGGCTTGAGACAAATATAAGCTAAGCTCATCGGATTCAATAGTCTGATCTAGAATCTTGTCCAACTCCTTCTGCAGCTTATTGATGTGAAACCTAACATTATGTTTGAACCTAGAGTTCCCTTCAGTCTTGTCTAACAGTTCTTGTAGCAGCGATGCTGTTACAAAGATTTTAACCTCTAAACTCATTGTTTTATTTAGTATATTAGCCCGTTATGGGACGCAATAGAATGGCCGGTAAGCATACGTCTTACGATAGCAGAAACATGTCACCTGCAGCAATCAAGAACAAGCGTGCATACGACAAAGCCTACGGGGCTCAATCTGCGCTTATCAAATACCGAACTGAGCTCAACAAAAAGAATCGAGAAGACGGTACTTACGGTAATGGGGATGGGCAAGACGTTGCACACACCAAAGACGGGTTGAAGAACAGACGTAACAGAAGACGTAACCGTGCCAACAACGGGCAGAAAAAGGGTAGGTCCCAACGAGCTCCACGAAGAGGAACTCGTTCTGGGTCCTAGTTTTACTTCTCCCAAGTCTTAGAGATGTTAGTGTCTGCCTTGAGCAGCCCGTTCTTGATTATAACCTTAGCAGCTTCCTCCATCAGCTCTGTCATTCTCTCTTTCCACTGCTCAGCTACACCCTCTCTACAGATAGTATCTATCTGATCGTGCACAGTCATAACAATCTTGACATCCCCCGCCCACTGTGAAGTATTGACCTCGTTGAAGATCTTCACTAGTGCGAGCTTTGTCATATCAGCTGAGCTACCCTGTATAGGGGTATTCTTAGATGCTCTCTCAATAGAGCCGAGCTCAATCATTGCTGAACGATTGTCATACATACGTGGGTACCAGTTACTAAACCAGCGTCTACGTTTGTATGGTCTGAACGTACGGATATACCCTCTACGTTTCCCAAAGTCCCCAAGAGAATCCAAGAAGCTCTTGATAGATGGGAAGGCTTGAAAGTATTTTTCGATTAGTTCTTCTGCCTCCTTCTTAGATATGTCCAAGGTATCAGCCAGCTTGTGCGGACCCATACCATAAGCCAATCCAAAGTTGATTGTCTTTACAGAAGTACGAAGCTGCTTGTGCTTTTTACAATTGCACTTAGCTTTCGACTTCATGTAAGCACAGTCAGGTTCAGCTGCATCTACCCATTCCTGTCCGAAAACCAAATCAGCACATACAGAGTGCAGATCTTGATTATTCTGTAGAGCAGATAGAAACACAGGATCTTGACTACCATAAGCAATAACGTTTAGCTCCTGAGATGAGTAGTCTGAACTAACAAACACCCACCCTTCAGGTGCTATGAAACAATTACGGTACTTGTTATCCGAAGGTATCTGCTGCATGTTTGGGGAACTAGAACTAACCCTACCTGTATCTAGGATCTGTTGAAAGTTCGTGTGTACCCTCCCATCACAGCTTACAAACTTGAAGAAGCTTGTACCGTACGCATTAGCAAGCTTAGACTTCTCCTTGTACTTAACGTACTGGTCAATAAGCGTGTGCTTACGTCTAAACTTGTACAGCTTCTTCCCATTCACATCCTCTAGTTTGGGTTCTAGATTCTGGAACAGCTCTAGTATCTGACTAGGTGAGTTCCAATTGATGTGAGTCTTTCTGAGCTCCTCTTGCGGTGTAAAGAGATCAGCTTGTATTGGGAGTTTGTAATGCTGTAGTCGTTGATCAGCAAGCACGTAGTCATCTAGTAGTAGTTCAGCATCCTTAGCTGCCTTGACATTGTCTTTAGCAAGCTCAGTCCATGCATCCTTGTCTACCATCAGACCTTCGTACTCAATCTCTGAGAACGCAACCACAGCTTCATTCTCCAGATCTACAATCATACCCAACTCCAACTCTGTAATCTTAGGGAGCTGATGCTGTCGTAGTTGAATCAAATACTCAACGTCCTTAGCACCGTACACAATCTGTTGAACTGAATATGGTTGCCCAACTAACCCAACAAACTGATTACGTGTCGACTTGTCCAACTCTACGTTCAGGTACCTGTCACACAGCTTAGCCAGAGAATACCCGTAGTCTGCTTTACCACAGTTCAGGACTTTCTCCACTAAGAACGTGTCGTAGATGCATCTGGTTTTGATCCCAGCCCACATCTTGATGAACTTGTAGTCAAACTTAGCGTTGTGAAAGATCTTGACTATTGTCTCTGACTCAAGGACCTCTCGTAGCGGCTCGATAGATACAAAGCGTGTATCAATAACGAACTGCTGTTCAAGATCCCCGATCTGAAACATGATCATCTTCTTACAGGTGAAGTCGAAACCTTCAGTCTCAGTATCTACCCCAAGAACCTGCTTAGTCTTACAGTACTCTACGCACTGTTCAATCGTCGACAGGTTCAGGTTCTCCTTGTGAGTTAGGTCTTGAGTCTGGGAAATGAAGTGGATTTTTGTGTGCATAGTTCAAAATTGTGCTAGCATACTGGATTGTGTAGGATTGCCCCCCAAATATAAAGGAATCCTCTCCAGCATCAATAGCTTTGTTATACGCTGTTGAAAGACCTTCGATACGATCTTGCTTCATTAGCATGTAGATATTTTTCATGTGTCCCATAGGGCAAGAGATTAGCTTGATGATAGTGAACAAATAATGATGCTCCGTGATGAGCTCGAGGTTAGGGATTGTTTTTGAATTTATTTTAAGCAACACCTATGAGCAAATGCAACAAGTGCAAATGCTCAAGGTGAAGCTCTACGTTATATCCAAGCAACGTATAATAGCCACCTGATACTAGTAGACAACTAGTTCAGGATTACAGTATGTTTGGCACTGTTAAGCACAATTTTAGCAGATATGCTGTACTTACACATATCTCGGGCGGTTAGTCCATCTTTCTCCGCGTTTACTAGTCGCGACTCTAGCTGCAGATACTACAGTAACCAACTGTAGCAACCCCTGATTTACTCTCAGAGGTTTTTAACAACAAGCATCCTCAGTTGAGGCTTAGGCTGCCCAACTTCTTGGTTGTATAGCTCGCTGTCTGTCTTTAATAAGTTAATGCCCCGACGTACGCCAGACTCCTGCTATCTCAAGGATGACTCCACCTTTAGCTGGCGCTAATGTTTCATAGTCTAACAGGTATCCTGAAAATCTGATAGCACGTACGCCTTACGGGCATGCTTTCCACTGCAGTTATCACTCTGCTTCTCTCATGTGTGGCACACTAGCGGTTAATAGCCGCATGTGAAGATGTAGGGGAGTTCAACCCCCTACACCTTGTAACTCTTACGAGTTAATGTCCGTAAAAGGACTTGAGGCGGCTTGTGTCTGAGTGACACCAGCTGCAGGTGCAGCATCAGCCTCCAAAAGTACATGGTCTACGGTACCACCTGGAGTGCTGAGTGCAAACTCGGTGTTACTGAAGATGTACTGACCTTTGTGCAGGATGAAGTCACCGTCACGACCCTTACGCTTAGCCTCTGTCTCAAGGTTAGAAGCTTGGTAAGGAGTAGGTACAGTGGTCTCTGACACACGTACACGAAGTACTGAACCTTCCCCAACAGATGGGTTGAGAATGTTCAGAGGAAGAACCTCACGACCTCGATCATCAGTCATCCAACCGGGGTTAGAATCTGACAAGTCAATGCCCAACAATTCGCTTGCGTCAGTAGGTTCTACTGATTGCCAAGCCCGACGTGCACCCTGTTGTGAGAAACGGGAGTCGGATTTGTTGAACATGGAAATCAAATTGGGGGTAGCATTCGCTGAGGTAATGACCTCTGCCAACTCCAATTGCAATTTACCACCTTGTACACGACGTGCGTGAACGAGGAGTGAGTTCCCAGCTTTGAGGGTGCTGAGTGAACCGCTGTTAATCATGTTTTTCATGATCCTTCTGTTAAAAGTGCACCCACTCGTTGGCAGGGTGCCTCTCCATTAATTGAATGTCGATTGGTATTGAATCTTAAAGTCTTCAGCGGCTTCTTTCCCGAAGTCCTGTTGTATGGCCCAGATTGTTGTCTGAGCATACTCCAGTTTGAAGATGTATTTGAGGTTCAGAAACAGTAACTCTTCCATGACTCAAAGCTTTTGAATGGCTTCCATGATAAGAGTTACATCTTCTTCGTTGCAGTATCCTACTACATCGTTGTGATCTGCGTCTTCTACAAGAGCAACAGACATATCGTCTCTGTCAAGGTATACGCAACCCAACTCCCCGTCTTTATTCATAAAGCCAACCTCGTAAGGTTTGTCATCTGAGGTAAAGAACCAACTGCTTCCTGTGACAACTGAAATGGTTCGCCCGTTATCAAAGTCAATAAAAGCTGCTTTACCTCCTTCAGCGTTTGGGTGAGGAATGAATGTCAAGTCTTTAAACGTTTTCATGCGTGTGAATGATTTTGAAAATGCGAAAATTTGAGTTTTGAAAAATGAGCAATCTACAAGAAAGTGCTATACCCTAGTATGTGTGTGTTTAGGGTGATGAGCAAAATGAGGTAGAAATGCGTGAGGAGAAACAGGCTAACATGCTCACGCTATTTGCACACGTAAGGAGCTGACTCTGATACTATTTCTATGTAGAAGTCAGCTTGTGTGTCCATGATAGTGTAACAAGACTTCGTAGTGAGCTTGTGTGTGCATGATAGTGTGCCAGTGTAAGGAACTGTCTTTGAATTTATTTTCTACTAAAAAAGGGGAACCCGAAGGTCCCCCTCTATCAATGCCTGTTACAAGGTTTATAACCACGCTTAGCAAGTTTAGCGTTACGTTTAGCGTGAGCTTTGTAATCATACCCACGATGTTGAGTTGCACAGCTAGCCATAAACAGACCAGCCATGCAAATGATCAGTAGTTTCTTCATTGTTACTTTTTTGCTGATAATACAAAAGCACCAGCTGCACAAAGTACGAGTGCGCCAGTGACAGATACTATAAACAATCTCTCTTGTGTATCAGGATGGAACTCATTTGCCCATCCTAAGATAGGAAGTCCAACGAATGCAGAGAATGTAAAGAATGCCGCAAGGCTAATCAATGCGGTCATGTAGATGTTGAAGACAAGATCTTTCATCTTAGAAAAGAATTAAAGGGGGACAGAGTCCCCCTGTTAAACACTTAGTACGTGAGGTACAGTTGCTCGACGCTGTCAGAAAACTTGAAGGTCTCACCGGTCTTCTTGTCGGTACGAGTAACAGTCTTCCAACCCCCAGGGATGGTGATCTCGTCGCCGACTTTCTTGCCGGCAATTACAGGGTTGTCCTTGTAACGAACATAGACTGTACGCCCAACAGCGTCGAAAGGGTTAATAGAAAGTTTGATCATGGCGTAAGTCTCTGACTGTGAAAAGCCGATGATCTTGGTGGTGATAGATGCGTTCATTTTGCTTGGATTTTTAACGCATTATGTGGGAATATTCCCAAAGGTTGAGATCTCTCTCTGAAATTATTTTTTCGCTGCAATAAGGAAAACTCCAGATATTGCACACCCGAACAAGCCGGGTAGGTATGCACCCTTTACAATAGAGATCATACCAATTACCCCCATAGCTACTGCTGCGAGGGCAAAGAATCGTTCGAAGAATCGTTGAACTTTCATTACAGGTTGATATTCTGAACTGTGAACACTATGTCTCCACGGTTAACAGTCCAGTAGGATTTGTAATACCCCTTAGTATCAGGAGCTGAATTGAAGAGGAACTCTTTGTCCTCCATTTTGATGAGGTCACTTGTAGTGACGAACTCACCTGTTACTTTATTAGGCACAGGGAAGAGTATTAAGAGCCCACACTATGTATGATAGTGCAGGCTCATGTTACTAATTAATCGTTGATAACGAAAGGGCTAAAGTCGTCTACTACTATGCCCTTTACAATAGAGGCTCTGACGTTACGAAGCCTCTTGATATCCAACTCCTTCTGGAGGATAGATATCTCGGTCTTCAATGCAGAGAACTTCAACCAGTTATCTGGGGAAGAATCGAACTCTAACATAACCTCAGTCTTCTCAGTACCCTTCTTGCTATGGATATTGTAGCAACTGCATGCACCAAGGTTTAGGTCCTTAGCCATAGCCTTTACTTCCGTAGCCATGTGGTGGTTATACTTAAGACGAATTTGAGCAATAGTTGCTCCGCGAAGTGTGGGTACTAACCGTACCCCGAAGTGATCGAACATGTTGCTTGGATTATGTTCATTGTGTGGCAATAGTGCCGAAGGATAGGGCAGCTCTCTGAATTTATTTTAAACTCAGGCATAGCCGCGCTGTATAGTACAGGCTGTGCGCTGTGCTACTGGTACCTGCTATCACCTAGGTACTGGTGCTGCACAGCTGGTACGCATCTACTGCTACCGTATAGCCGTGTACTGGTATTGTTGCGCATCCCATGCTGCGTATAATTTTGCAGGGGGATACGTTCAATGCCACAAGTATGGTGGGGTCTTTGAATATATAGGTCCACGCATTCGAAAATACCCCCAACTAAAAATTTTTCCCCCAATAATTTTTTGTATACTTGCAGCTTAAGTGGCAACACCCCCATGTGTTATCACCCTTGAGGACCAGACGGACAGTAGAGGGTCAGAAGTCGGGTTGTAGACTGCAGTCTTGTAATAATAGACGAACATAGCGGTTGAGATGTCCCCGATAGCTACGCAAAGTGCATTGATATAAAACTCTAGGCGGGAGTTAGACTATAGGCTGATAGAAATGTCCCCGCAAAGGCTAAAGACGGTAGAGTAGAAATTCAATGTTAATCAGAACACAAGGGGGTAGGTGTGTCTAGCAGTAAACGATGGGATTATTCATATTCAATAGGGCGCTAATTAGCAGTAGATCTGCAAAAGATGGGGCATCAGACATAGATCTGTTTGCAGCCCCTGTACAAAACTTAGCGAATGTCACTAGCACAGAAGGGTTAGTGACTTTGTACTTTAAGGACGGTAATTCTTTTACAGCATTTACCGGAGGTACCACTAATGTTAGGGGGTACGAGTACGCACAGGTCGAGTTATCTGTAAATGTTGGGGATGAGCAGTTCGTAGTACGAGAGTTAGGAAAACTCTTGAGCCAAATACAAAAAGGAGAGCGTACTACAATCACTATAGACGTCCCCCAGGAGACTTATAGTATCCTAGGAGTCACCGGGATTAACTCCATCAAGAGATTTAATGATCTCACTACCCTTACCACAGACCCATCTACAGGAACAGGAACATCTGAAAGCGCTGAGAGAATAGAACTTGAAGTTAGATTCGATGAAGCGGCTGCAAAGGGAGATCCTCTATATATTACTGGGTACAACGTAGGGCAAGCTAGAATTACTGTAGCAAAAGCAGATGCCTCTGACTCTGCAAAGATGCCATCTATTGGGTTAGCAGATGCTGCTTACTCTCTTAATGATAACGGGAAGGCGCTCACTATGGGCAGCCTTGTAGATGTTGATACCTCTAGTTTTTCTGAAGGAGATGTTTTGTACGTTGCTGCTTCAGGAGGACTAACAGCTACAAAACCTACTGGGAGTAATCTTATCCAGAACGTAGGTAAAGTTGGGAGGAGTAACGTCAACAACGGGGAGATTGTCGTAATGGCAATCGGTAGAAGCAATGATGTCCCAAACCTAACCACAGGTAAGTTCTTTATTGGGTCAGCATCTAATAGTGTAGAAAGCGCCTACACCCTCCCGACTGCAGATGGAAGTGCTAATCAAATACTAAAGACTAACGGGGCAGGTGCTGTATCCTTTGCTAACGAGGCTGACACAACCTACACCGCTGGAGACGGACTGGACTTAGCAGGGACTGAGTTTAGTGCAGATCTAAAAGCAAACGGTGGTATTGTCGTTGAGTCAACAGAACTTGCTGTAGATCTCGGGGCTAGTAGTATTACTGGTACACTTGATATTGGGGATGGGGGTACAGGTCAGACAACTCAGCAGGCTGCACTTGATGCCGTAACAAGCGCATCTAGCGGTACTACTGGTCAGGTCTTAACTACTGACGGGACCAATGCATCATGGCAAGATGCTTCTGGAGGCGGGTATAAGATGCTCCAGACGTACTCCTACTCTGACACGGGAACTACCGATAAGTTTTTCGTGCAGAATGCTACCACAGAAGTTTCTGGAAGTAATGCAGCGAGAGACTATCGTTCAGCGTTTGCAGTTCCTGTAGCAGGATCTATTGGTGATTGTACTATGATGGGTGGTTCTGCTGTCAATGGTAATGCATACAGGCTGTATGTATGGATAGACAATACTTCTACTTATTACTCAGAGGCTACTGGAGGTGATTTAGCAGGGGGCCGATACACTGTAAGATGGACATCTTGGAAGAATGTCTCTGACGACTCAGATGCATCAGACCCATCATTCTCAGCAAATGCATACTTGGCGTTTCAGCTCGTGCCTACTGGCGTACTAGCTAACCCCGGCAGTGTTTCACTCGCTGTACTAACATCGCACACATGACAATAGCAGACTACCAGTCAATGACTCATGAAGAAAAGAATAACCTCTTTCCAGAAGAGATCATTAACGTATTTGATGAAATCATTTCTAGACTAGAAGCATTAGAGAACCCATGAAATTAAAACTATACAGAATCAACTCTCAAGAAGACTACACTTGCGGGCTGTTATTCTTAGAAACAGAAGACGGTCTGGAGTTTTTGTGCTACACTTTAGAAGACGAGCATAGAGACGTCAAGGTCATGCATGAGACACGAATACCAGAAGGTGAGTACAAGATTACTTTAAGAACCACAGGAGGCCACCACGCCAAGTATTCAAAAAGATTTGCAGACATACATAAAGGAATGCTATGGCTGCGAGACGTTCCCAACTTCAAATGGATACTTATCCATTGCGGTAACACTGACGAAGACACGTCAGGATGCATTCTACTAGGTGAGACGCAAGGCCCAAACTTTGTGGGTAAAAGTACTAAAGCGTACTTTGACGTATACCCAAGAATAGCTGATGCTATTGCTAGTGGGGAAGAAACGTCAATAATTATTGAGTGCGTATCCTGATATGAAAAACATTGCTCTACTCCTACTTGTATTCTTAGCATCCTGTGCTCCTACCGAGGTATATTCTCCAAGAACTAGAGAGCCGATAGAGTATCATGCCACACCTTTTGTTACAGAAGTTGAGTGGGACATAGACTTTGGGGAAACTGGTCAGATGGCTTTATACTGTGAGACTATATACATTACAGTAGAAAAAGGAGAAAATGGGGACGTTCTGTTAGTTTTAAGATCAGACAGGTCTGACTAATGAAAGCTCCACTAACCTTTGAGCAGTTCGTAAAAAACCCCACTATGGCGGTGTTCTTTTTAGTAACACTGGCGGTGGGGTATCTCTATATAGACAACAGGGTCAACTACACAAACCAGATAGAAAACTGCGGGGAGAGGGTGCTTTACTTAGAGGGTAAGCTAGACGAGTTATCAATCAGACTTCATCGCAGCGATAGCGTACTAGCTAGAACCGCTGCCAGGCTGGAGGTGCTAAACGAGCTATCCAATGAATAGAAGAACTTGGGTAACTCTACTAGCGGTAGCGATTGCTCTTCTATTGTTAAGAGCTTGCCCACGAAAAGAAAAGGTAACTTACTCTACTGAAGAGGTGGAGGTAAAGACCTACATAGATACTACTGTGTATACTGTTATAGACACGCAGTTCATAGCTATCGAAAAAAGAATTGAAAAAGCTGTAACCAAGGCAGAAACAAAGGTTGAGGTTATGGTAGAAGAAATGGTGACACTAAAGGCTGAGGTAATTGAGTACGAACAGGGGTTGAAACAAATTGTGTACGATACTGTAGAAGTTAAAGTTGAGCCGGACAGCGTAATGATCTACAACGTGTTTGAACACGCTGAGACTTACGGAAATGAAACCTACATACACAGAGACACCATTCAGTCTAGAAAGGTTTCTAGAGAGTATATACAGAAATACATAATCAAATGAGAGCAGCACTACTTATACTACCCTTACTGCTTCTGGGATGTACAAAAGAGATTATACCTGAAGCTCAAGATACCAGAGTATCCTATCAATCACTGGGCAACATACTGCAAGGAGATTATCACTGTTACAGAGCAGAATATCCTGACGGGACTAATACTTATCACTTCAACGCATCCGTGATGCTTGAGCTAATCGGCGACTGGCAGACTACCCCGTCTGCGTTCGACTTGAATGATGACCAGATCGTAGACACCCCAGACATGCTTGATGGGATCGGTGGGTATGGATCTCTACAACCAGACTATCCTCCACTGACAGACTTCACTCCGTTCGACAACTTCGGAGAAGGAAACACTTGGCTGACCTATACAGGCTCTGATCCTGACATTGTATTCGGTTGGATGCACCGTACACCGTATGACGAAACCAACGACCCTAACTACGTAGGGTACGAAGGTATCTATACATGGACCTTTGATGTAGTACGATCAAGTGGTACTGTGTACTACTACTTTGTATCGGTGTAACTTTACATAAAACATTTTTGTATATCTTTGTCCAAAACCAATTACAATGGACATGGATATTAAGTTCCAACCCACACGAGACTGGGTTGTGCTACCGATGCAAAAGAAAAACCAGACTGATTCTGGTATTGTACTTCACGGCGGGGCAGAGAACACCCTGCGAAGTAACGTACTCCCAGTAATCGCTGTTGGTCCCCAATGCACACACATCAAGAAAGGGGACACTGTTATGGTACACCCTACAAGTGAAGGTCTAGTTATTGAGCTGGACGAGGGGGAATTTGTTATGGTAAATGAGTTCATGATCTGCGGAGTATTTCCTGAGAAATGAACGGGACGGTAACAATATCGCTTGAAGACTTTAAACAACTTGAGAACGCTCAAGATCTCGCCACTAAAATGAGAACAGGAACACTTCAGGCTGCAAAAGAGCTTGAGGTGTTCCTTTCTTTTTTATGTACCCGAGAAGATATCAAGCCATACATAGACGAATTTAACAAGCAAGCCAAACGAGCTCAGATCATACTGAACGACGGGCGAGCCAAAATAAAGATCAATGAAGAAGCTTAAGATTAACGCAGACACTACGCTTAAGTATCTTCAAGTGTTTAACGGGATACTTGAGCTTACATACCGTGAGCTGCAGGTACTCTCTAAACTCATTGATTTAGGGGAGACTGTAGACCTATGCTCCTCCACTAACAAGAAACTAGTGGCAGACGACATGGGGATTAAAGACTACAACACCCTAAACAACTACGTGAAGCGCTTGAAGGACAAAGGCGCCATCAAAAAGACCAAGGACGGGTACGCACTAAACCCGCTGCTGGCCAAAGAGAACAGAGTAGTTATTGAAATCAACACACCATGAGTAAGCCATCATTCCTACAAATGGTAAAGAACTTTGCTTCAGAGGTATCTGAGTATGTAAAGCAGGGTGCCCCAAATGTCACTGAAGCAGAGTATGCAGAACGGGTACAAGAGTGCGATGCATGCCCACACCTAGAGAGAGACCACATGAGATGCGGGCTGTGCGGGTGTTATGTAGAGCACAAAGCGAAATGGCAAACTGCTAACTGCCCAGACAGCCGGTGGAAGAAGATAGTCGTAGGAGAGAAAGGAACTAAAGTAAATATACGTGGACGAGAAGACGATAATTCAGAGGCTGTCGATCAAGTACAATCTCCCGATTCAAAAGATTGAGGAGATAGTGTACTATCAGTTTAAATACGTAGCTGAAGTAATGAAAGCTGGGAAGTTTGAGCACATCCGACTCCCATATCTAGGCAAGTTTCATGTGAACCCAAGAAGAGTAAAGCACCTCAATGAAAGATCTGCTAACAATAACGGAGAATAAAGTAATCCCATCAGCATATGCACTGGCGATCCCAGAATTTAAAGTCCTCAAAGCGAACGAGTTGGCATTTGTTTACTTTTTCACGGACCACGAGTCCCCGTACGCTCCGTACGATGAAGATGAGCGGGAAGAAAAGCTCGAAGAGGACCTAAAGGTAAAAGCCAGTGCCAAGGTTAGGGGTGCTATCGACAAATATAAAGAGCTGTCAGAAACTTCTGCAGTAAAACTGCTAAAAGCCGCACGAGCATCTGTAACTAAACTAGAGAAGTACTTTAAAACAGTAGATCTCACGATGCTAGATGACAACGGAAAACCTATATACCACGCAAAAGATCTGGTCAGCAACCTGTCCAACATGGGTAAGGTGGTATCCAGCCTAGATGAGTTGGAGGAGCTAGTCAAAAAGCAGAAGCAACGAGAAAACCCTAACCGTGGTGGGGTAACAACTAACAAATACTCGAGTTGAAGTTTAAGAGTACACATCTATTCTCCCCTGCTGCTACTCATTTCAAGGAGTATGGGTTCTACACCGATGCTATCCCGGATACTAAGGAGTATTACGAGTTCTGGGACGAGGAACGCAAGAGGTGCCTACTTGGGTATGAGCTAGATGGGGTAAAAATTACAGGGTATCACTACTTCTACCTAAACTACTGCCCAATCGACCGTGCAGTAGACGCATATCTCCCAGATGGGACTAAGATTGCGCAACGTGAGCGCACATTCCCAGCATTCTATGATGGAGACTACGACTACTTCCACCAAGTAGACAAGTGTCGTAAAGAAAACCGCCATTTGACGGTGCTGAAGGGTAGACGTAAAGGGTATTCGTACAAATCAGGGTCAATGATGGCCAGGAACTACTTTCACGTACGCAACTCCAAGAACTTTGTATTTGCTGAGCAGAAAGAGTACCTCATCGGGGATGGGATACTGTCAAAGGCGTGGGATTTCATCTCATTCATAGATGATAACACAGCATGGACCCAACCACGCTTGATTGACAAGGAGATGCACAAACAGTCTGGGTATAAGAAGCGTGTGAACGGGGCAGATGTAAGTCTTGGTATGAAGTCACAGATTATTGGGGTATCACTCAAGGACAACCCAGATAAAGTACGTGGTAAAGCGGGTGAGCTAATCTTCTTCGAGGAGGCAGGTTCATTTAACGGACTACTCAGGGCTTGGGAGATAGCTATGCCTACAATGCGTCAAGGATCTAAGACACTCGGTACCATGATTGCGTTTGGTACTGGGGGTGAGGAGGGTCACGGGTTTGAATCGCTAGAAGAACTATTCTATCATCCTGATGCGTACGACTGTTTGGGGTTTGACAACGAGTGGGATGCAGGAGCTATGGGTACTAGGTGTGGATACTTTGTCCCTATCTACCAAAACCTGGATGGGTTTATAGATGAAGATGGGAACTCAGATATTGATGGGGCTATTGCTTTTGAAGAGGAGCAACGTTCTAAGAAAAGAAACGCCAACGACCCCAAGGCACTTGACCAGTATGTAGCAGAGCACCCATTCTCACCTCAAGAAGCTACACTGCAAGTAACCGCTAACTTGTTCGACGTCAACTCTCTAAAGGAGCAGTACAACAAGGTCAAAGCCCACAACCTAGAAAATGAAGGAACTGCAGGGGTGATGTACTACGACAAAGAGAACGTTGTAGCCTTCCGCCCTAATGCAGACAAGCACCCAGTATACAAGTTCCCACACAGGAAAGGGGACAAGATAGAAGGAGCCCCAGTTGTATACGAAGCCCCATACAGAAACTCAGACGGGGATGTCCCGCACAACTTGTATATAATCTGCCATGACCCCTATGCACAATCAGGGCAAGGAGTAGCAGAATCATTAGGAGCTGCATATGTACTCAAACGCCCAAACAACCTATCAAAGCCAGACGATATCATTGTAGCATCTTACATAGGTAGGCCCCAGACTCAAGACGAGTACAACAAAAACCTATTTATGCTAGCAGATTACTACAACGCCAAGATTGGGTTTGAGAATGATCGAGGTGAGCTCATTGCATTTGCTAAGAGATACCGCAAACTACACAAGCTGCAAGAAGAGTTTGAGATGCTAGACAAACGAGAGCTAAGATCTAAAACTACTAGACGACAATACGGGATGCACATGACCCAGCAACGTAAGCGACAAGGAGAGCTGTATATACGTGACTGGTTGATGAGTCCAAGAGGAACAGACGAAGATGGGAATGTAACGCTAAACATGCATAAGATCTACGACCCAGCGCTTCTACAAGAGTTAATCAAGTTCAATCATAAAGGGAACTTTGACCGTGTTATGGCCTTAATGGTAGGAATGTACCACACGCGAGAGTTATATAATAGAGAGGTGGTCGAGATTACCTCTGACAGATCCCAAGACGACTGGTTTGATAAGAATTATAGATAATTTTGCAAGGATATGTACGGCTCACATAAGATTCCCCAACAACGTCTTCCCCTTTCTAAGAAAACCAAGAAGTGGAGAGAAGAATGCGTAGATGCTTTCATCAATCTATCGAAGTTCGGGCTATCTGAGCGACGTAACTATCTCAAGACCCTCTACGACTATTACAACGGAGAGATTGATGAGCAGGACTACAAGTACGTTCTTAAGCCGTACGGACGTACTAGAGAGAACTTCCCATCAAAGCTCCGCAACTACAACATCCTCAAGCCAATCATAGACTTGTTGCTGGGGGAAAAGGCTAAGCGCCCGCTAAACTTTACAGTAGCAGTTAAGAACGGGGATGCAATCTCTTTGAAAGAAGAGGCTAAGAAGCAAACCCTAATAGCTGCAATCCAGAAGATGTTTGCGCAGCAGATGGTAGCGCAATCTGATCCTGATGCTGGGGCAGAGTCTCAGTTAGACCCTAATCAACTCCCTAAGCAGATACTAGAGCAGTTCGAAACTTCATACGTAGACGATAGAGCGATTAAGGGTCAGCATGCTATAAACTACATCATCCAAAATGAGGAGGTGTACGACAAGCTGCAGAAACTATTCTTTCACTTCCTAGTATCTGGAGAATGCTATACAGAGAAAGGTGTACGACGTGGAGAGCCGTTCTACGACGTACTGAACCCTCTGGATATCGACTTCGACAAAGATCCAGATATTGATTTTGTAGAGGATGGGGATTGGGCCATTGTCAGAAAGTTTGCTCACGCATCTACAATCATTGATCAGTTTGGGGAGTACTTAAGTGATGCGCAGATCCTTGAGCTAGAGAACCCACAACAAACCTCTGTAGACTCATACCTGCTATACAGAGCTGAGGCTTCTGGCGCAGACGATAACATCTACCGTAACAGGTTAGTTGAGTGCGTTACAGTCTACTGGAAAAGTAGAAAGCGAATTGGGTTCGTATCATACATGGACCCAACTACCGGAGCAGTAGAAGAGTTTGAAACCCCTGAGGGGTACCGAATGCCTAGCGAAATGAAAGAGCTCGGGGGCAAGGTTACTTACGAGTGGGTAAATGAGGTATGGAAAGGAACTAAGATTGATGGTAGATTCTTTGTAGATATCAACCCAGTCTCTAACCAAAGATTGTCACTAGACAATCCTTCAAGATGTAAGCTGCCAGTCAACGGGAGAAAGTATTCGGATATCAACTCGAATAACGTCTCAATAGTCAGCCTAGGCATCCCGTACCAGCTCAACTATAATATCTTCAAGTACCGCATGGAGCTTGCGATCGCTCGATCTAAAGATATCATCGCCCAATTCGATATCAACATGATCCCCAAGAAGTGGGACATGGATAAGTTCATGTACTACGTTGAGGGTACTGGGATTGCCTGGGTTGATTATAACAAAGAGGGGATGCAACTATCTCCGCAACACCAGTCCGTTCTAGACATGTCCATTAAGACTATTGGGCAGTACATCAGCTTATTGGAATCTATACAAGTAGAGTGGGAGAAAATCTCTGGGGTAAATAGACAACGTCAAGGATCTATCGGGCAGTATGAGGGCAAAGGCTCTTCGCAACAAGCAATTGTACAGTCATCTCACATTACTGAAGACATCTTCCGCAAGTTTGCAAACTTCGAACAACGAGAGCTGCAAGGCCTACTGGACTATTCTAAAGAGGCTTGGCTGACTGGTAAGAAAGGAATGTATGTAATGCCTGACTCTACCATGCAGTATGTAGATATTGACTCCATGAAACACATGGAGAGTGAGTACGGGGTATTTGTATCTGACGCAGGAGTTGACATAGAGAAGCTCAAACAAGCTAAAGGTTTGGCCCAGGCTATGATTCAGAACGGTACCCCCGCATCTGAGGTTCTAGATATGTTCGATACGGACAACTTCGCAGGTATTAAGAGCAAGATTAAGAAGGCGGAGAAAGCTAGACAAGAACTTGAGCAAGCGCAACAGCAAGCACAACAACAGGCTCAGCAGCAACAAGCTCAAATACAGCAGATGGGTATCCAACAGCAGGGTATTGACAAGGAGAAAGATCGTCAGCTAGAAATAGAACTAGCCTTGATTGCAGCAGAGTCTAGAAATAGTGAGTCTCAGGACAGCATGAAGATGCAGGACATGATCAAGAAGCATGAGCAAAAAGATCGAGAACTAGACATCAAAGAGCAGGAGCTCGCTCAGAAAATGAATCAATCTCCTGAGCAATGACCAACGCTGAGAGACGGGAATTACTAAATCGAACTAAACAAGCACAGGCTCAAGGATTCCAGGGATCTGTGCTTGATGTGTTTCAAAACCCCATAGCTCTTCAAGACTTTGCTATGGAGCAGCAAATGCAACAGCAGCAGCAAATGCAGGCTCAGCCTAGAAATGTTGAAGTAGCTGCTACCCCAGAACAACAAGAGCAAGGACTTAGAGGGAGATCCCAACAAGATGCCCCAGGAGCTATGGTATTCCCAAATGTCCCTCCTAACACCCCATTCAATACAGTTGGGATGAAGTTCCCTGTTAACATAGAGAAGAGGGATGAGATGGGGCACTTAGTAGAGTCGCATCAGAACGTACCCCCTGGATTAGTAAACATTGGGACAGGGCCTAAGAAAGGGACAGTTATAGAGACACCTGCACAGAAAAGATATGGGGGTTATAGGAACCTCCCAAAATACTAAGTGCTATATTTTAATTAGTACTATAAAAAAAGTTTTTACAAAAGCAAACCCAAACACTTTAAATACTTTTGCAACATGGCAACACCAGACGACAAATTAGATCTAGACTCAATCTCCTTCGATGATATGATTGGAGATGGGTTGGCTTCTATCCCAGACATTGAAGATGTTGAAGAAGAAGTACAAGAAGAAGAGCCTCAAGACGAAGAGTTTGAGGACACAGTTGAAGAAACCGAAGAAGAGTTTGAGCAAGAAGACGAAGGTTATGCTGACGAGTATAATCAAGAAGAAAGAGACGAAGACGAAGACCCAATCGAAGGTGAGGGGGACGGAACTGTAGCCTTTGAAATTGCTAAGACTCTTGGATTTGAACTTGAGAACGAGTACGCAGATACTGTAGAAGGACTTACAGAGTTTACTAGAGACCTTGCACAAGAAGTTGCAGAGGATCAACTAGAGTCACTGTTCCAACAGTTCCCAGAGGTGCAAAAACATCTCGACTATGTAATGGCTGGTGGAGATTCTTCTAAGTTCTTTGAGGCTTACAATCCAACCACTGACTATAACAACTTTGAGATTAGTGAAAAAGATCTAGGAACGCAACGTGCTATTCTAGGACAATACTTTCAACTCAAAGGGCACGACAATGAGTTCATCCAAGAAATGCTGGATGACTACGAAGACTCGGGTAAATTGTTTGGGAAAGCTACCGCAGCTAAAGGCGCACTAGCACAAGCTCAAGCAGAGTACCGTGAGAACATGCTAGCAGAGCAGCAGCAAGAGCAAGAGCGTGTTGCTGCGGAAAACTCAGAGTTCTGGGAAGGTGTTGCAGACATTATCGAGACAGGCAATGAGTTCGCAGGGGTAAGCATCCCAGATAGACAAAAAGGACAGTTCTTTGATTACATCTCTGAGCCTATTGGGCCTAACGGAGAGACTCAGAGAGACATGGACTACGCAGAAGCAGAACTAGAAGTTAAACTTGCTATTGACTACTTGATGTATAGTGGGTTTAAACTAGACGACATAATTAATACGAAAGCTAGAACTAAGAGCGCACAAGGTCTACGAGATCGGATTCAATCTAATCAAGAAAGAACCAAGAGTGCTAGAAAGGCTAGCCGACGTGCAAAGGAATTTGATCCAGATGATCTGGACATGACCGCGCTTTTTTAACAGCAACAAATTTTTAAAATTAGAATATCATGGCTTTGATGCAAGTACTGAAAACGTACTATAATGACCAGCAGATGACCGACACTAACTCGTTGGTTAATGCTTTGATGGAGAAGCCCGAAGAGCTCTCACCCATCATCACCCACCTAGCCGGACGCGAGGAGAAGAAGTTTCCACTCTCTTTCCTCACCGAAGGTGTAGGTAATACTAAATCTATTGACCGCTTCGAGTACGAGTACCGAGTGAAAACTCACGAAGTAAACGTACGACCAGTTGTATCTGGACCGGGGGCCGCAGCAGGCGCAGGAGGTGCAATTTTCTCTGTAACCTTCCCTGACAAATTTTTCATCTTTCCGTATACTCTCGTATCTCAGTCTGGGGTACTTGCTCGTATTATGGCAGAACCACAACCAGTAGCAGGTGGATACGAGTACAAGCTGAAGCTTGTTTCTCCTGACCAAACTAACATGCCAGCAGCTGATGTTGCAGCAGGCGCTTTGTTTGGGATGCTATTTGCTAACGTAGGTGTTGACTTCTCTAGAGGTAACGCATCTAACTGGAGTGCTCCAGGTTTGGTTCGCTCTAAGATTGGTACTGTACGTAAGTCTTACCACTTTGCTGGTAACGCTAAAGATTACGTAGCTGAGTTCGAACTCCCGATGAAGGAAGGTCGTTCTACCAAGCTTTGGATGGACTACGAAGAGTACCGTCACATGCTCAAGTTCAAGGAAGAGTGTGAGATGTACTACTGGTATGGTACCAAAACCTACGACAGCAATGGTGTGAATGAAATGCTTGACGAAAACGGCCAACCAGTTATCTCTGGTCCTGGTTTGTTTGAGCAGATCATCAACAAAGACACCTACTCTACCCTTACTCAGTCTAAGATTGAAGACACCATCGGTGACCTCTTCTACGGTATGACTGACGCTACTGACAAGCAGGTAACCCTGTTCACCGGTATTGGTGGTGCAAGAGAGTTTGACAAAGCTCTTCGTAACTACTACAGCGGTAACTCTTACCTACAAACTACCGAGTCTAAGTTCATCACTGGCTCAGGTCGTAGCTTGGGTATTACTGGCTACTTCACTTCGTACGATCACATTGATGGTCATACCGTGAACGTAGTTAAAGTTCCTCTATTCGATCACGGTCCTGTTGCTCAAGCTTCTCAGAAGCACCCAGAAACTGGACTGCCACTGGAGTCTTACAGAATGACTTTCGTAGATCAATCTACTT